>OJFK01000048.1_pt1 | contig 44982 bp, 26 predicted proteins | sample 1594101 | NCBI WGS metagenome assembly OJFK01 (sample SAMN05416723, study PRJEB24817) | seawater metagenome | isolation source: Sea water | place: Canada:Atlantic | collected 2013-07
ATCGTAACAACCCGAGCTGCGCCTCTTGTCACGTCAAGATGGATCCCTTTGGCCTAGCCTTGGAAAGCTTTGATATTTTTGGCAGGGATCGCGAGAGTTATGAGAAGTTTGTTGAGACTAAAGTGCCTTATGAAGAGGAGAGAGACGGTAAGGTGGTTAAGAAAGAACGTATCACTCGCAACTTTGAAAAGACGACTAAAGTAGAGGACGCCGCCGTCCACCGAGACGGTCGTCTTATTAATGGCATTGAAGGTCTTAAAAAACTGATCTTGGAAGACAAAGATGAAATTGCCAGGAATTTACTTACAAAGCTTTCTGAATATGCCGTGGGAAAAGAGTTGAGTGATGCCGATTCTGAGATGAGCCACCGCCTTTTTAAAGCATCGAAGAAGAATGATTATAAGTTTCGTGATTTGATGTTTAGCATCATTGCTGACGAATCATTCACGACACGATAAGAGAAGGAGACCACTTCAGAACGTCGGAATCCAACGGTATATAGATTTCTTTACTCGAAAAGTCTTGCTTAGTTGGCCAACCGCAAGGCAAGTGAGCTCATTAAAAGGTGTTACTTTACCCCATTCTCCCCCTGGCTTCACTTCAACTGTGACTCGGGCGCGGCAGGGGCAAAAAGGAAATCATTATCAGATTTTTCATCATTGGAGATGGCTCTAACCAAACGGCACTCTCGCGGCATCGGACGGTAATTCAGTGCTGGCAGGGCTGAGAATGCATTTCCTCCCGGCAGCAGCCCCATCCGTAATCGAGGTCCCATTTTGACCTAATCTCATGACAACCCCAACAGACAAGCTCCTCTTCACTCCCGGGCCTCTCACGACTAGCAATACCGTCAAGGAGGCGATGTTGCGTGACGTGGGATCGCGGGACGCTGATTTCGTTGCCGTCGTCGGCGAAATCCGGCAACTCCTGCTGGCCCTTGCCGGCGTCAGGCAGGCGGAAGGCTACGAGGCGATACTGATGCAGGGAGCGGGAACGTTCGGCATCGAATCCGTGATTTCCTCGGTAATTCCAGCCGACGGCAAACTTCTGATCATCATCAACGGCGCATATGGAAAACGCATCCGCGACATTGCGGGTCGGCATGGGATCGAAACCGCCGTGATCGAAGTTACGGAGAATACACAACCGAATCCGCAGGAGCTACGCAGACGCCTTGCCGATGACAGTGAGATCACCCACGTCGCCTTGGTGCATTGCGAAACATCGTCCGGCATTCTCAATCCACTGAACGAGATCGGATCGGTGGTTAAAGAATTGGGGCGGACATTCATCGTCGATGCGATGAGTAGTTTTGGCGGCATCCCACTGAATGTGTCCGAGGCCCGAATCGACTTTCTCATCTCGTCCGCAAACAAGTGCATCGAAGGTGTGCCGGGCTTCTCGTTGGTCATTGCCGATCATGAGCAATTGCTCGCCATCGATGGCTGGGCGCGCACTCTCAGCCTGGATCTGCTGGCGCAATGGAAAGGCCTCGAAGAACAAGGACAGTTTCGTTTCACCCCACCGACGCACGCCATTCTCGCGTTCCGCGAAGCCCTGCGCGAATTGGATGATGAAGGGGGTGTTGCCGGTCGGGCCGCCCGCTACGCGGCGAATCACGCAGCGTTGCTCCGCGGCATGCGGCGGATGGGCTTTTGCGAATACGTTCCTGCCGAATCGCAGAGCCACATCATTACGGCCTTTTTGTTTCCGGAAGACCCGCGCTTTGAGTTCACGGAGTTCTATCAGCGGCTTTCCTCCAAAGGGATGTTGATTTATCCCGGCAAGCTTACCGAGGGGGACTGCTTCCGAATTGGCAACATCGGCCAGATTTTTGAGAGCGACATCGAGTCACTACTAACTGCGATTGCAGCAACTCTGTTAGAAATGAATTTGAATATGAAAAATACCGAAAAAGACACCACCCCTTCTCCTGATCCATCGGCTCCCATCGAATACGAGGACTACAACAGCACCTCCGGCAACTATGACGACACCCGGGTTCCCATCGGTCTGCCAATCGTCTTGGATCTTTTGGCCTCGACGACGACGCCCTTGAAGGAGCAGTCGATTCTGGACGCTGGCTGCGGGACGGGCACTTTCCTGGCCGGGCTTCAAGGTCGGGTTGGTACGATTCATGGTCGGGAGTTGAGCGAGGGCATGCAACAGGTCGCCAAAGAACGATTCGCTAACGACCCTAACGTGCAGATCGATCAGGGGAGCATTACGGAATTACCGCATGCCGATGAGAGTTTCGACGCAATCGTCTGCAACCAGGTTCTTCACCATCTCGATCACGGCGAAGGCGAAGGTGCCAGTGCCGATGACTTCCCGAATGTGGAATCTTTTTTCCGCGAAGCGTTCCGCGTATTGCGGCCTAATGGCATTGTCGTGATCAACACGAGCGATCACGATCAGCATCGCGATGGCTTCTGGTGGGCCGCCTTGATTCCTGCCGCCATCGAACGGATGCTGCGGCGTTTTCCATCGATCGAGACTCTCGAAGAAATTTCCAAACGGACTGGATTTGTCGACTCTGAGATCAAGGTGCCCTTCGATGAAGTGTTACAGGGTAAGAATTACCTGGACCCGAAAGGACCGCTCAGTGCCGCTTGGCGGGCGGGAGATTCCACCTGGTCCCTCGTCACCGGGGAAGAGCTAACGCACGCCCTCGACAGAGTAACATCCTCGCTCAAGGACGGCAGCATGGCCGCCTTTCTGGAAGAACGCGAAGAGCTCCGCACAAAGATCGGACAGACGACCTTTCTGGCCGTCCGCAAACCATAGGTCACCAGATTTTTTTAATGAATTCCAAAGAAGATCCTATGAAAATTGTTTATATCGCGATGAGCGCCGACCTCATCACACCGAGTCACGTCAAAATCATCCAGGAAGCTAGCAAGCTGGGCGAGGTGGTCATTGGCCTGCTGACCGACAGGGCTGTCGCCGGCTACCAACGGCTACCCTACATGCCATACGAGGAGCGCAAGGTTGTTATGGAGAACATGCTCGGCGTCAAGAAAGTGGTGCCCCAGGACACACTGGACCACGTGCCAAACCTGCTGAAGATCAAACCCGACTTTGTATTCCACCGCCACGATTGGAGCACCGGCGTGCTGCGAGAGACCCGCCAGCGAGTCATCGAGACGCTCAAGGAATGGGGAGGGGAGTTGGTCGAGCCGGAGCATATGCCCGGCATCTCATCCATGTCTCTCAGTTTGGCGATTAGGGAAGTCGGTACTACACCACAGATGCGCCGCGGGATGCTGAAACGACTGTTGCAAGCAAAACCGTTGATCCGCGTGATCGAAGCGCACAGCGGTCTGACGGGATTGATCGCCGAGACTGTGGCTGTCAAAACTGACGAGCAGGTTCGGGAGTTCGACGGGATCTGGCTGAGCAGCCTCACTGACTCGGCTGTCAAGGCTAAGCCGGACATCGAGTATGTAGAGCGCATGAATGCCGTCGGCGACATTCTCGAGACCACGACCAAGCCTATCATCTTTGACGGTGATACCGGTGGCGTCACGGAGCATTTCGTATTTATGGTCCGCACCCTAGAGCGCTTGGGCGTCTCGGCCGTGATCATTGAAGACAAGAAAGGGCTGAAGAGAAACTCCCTGTTCGGCACCGGCGCCGGGCAGGTCCAGGATACCATCGAGGACTTCGCCCTTAAAATCTCTTCAGGGAAGCAAGCGCAGGTGACCGATGACTTCATGATCATCGCCCGCATCGAAAGTCTGATTCTCAAGGCTGGCATGGACGACGCGCTGGCCCGAGCTCGAGGCTACATCGCGGCCGGTGCGAACGGCATCATGATCCACAGCAAGGAGAAAACCGCCGACGAGGTCATCACCTTCTGCAGGGAATACGCAAAGTTCTCTGATCGCGTGCCGCTGGTGGTGGTGCCATCGACGTATTCCCAAACGACCGAGGATGAACTGGCGAAGGCCGGTGTGAGCATCGTGATCTACGCGAACCAACTTCTGCGCAGCGCCTATCCGGCCATGGTAAACGTTGCCGAGAGCATTCTTCGGCACGGGCGAGCGTCCGAAGCCGAGGATCTCTGTATGCCCATCAAGGACATCATTAACCTCATTCCTGAAAGATCTTAATCAAAACGATGATTCCATGTGAAGACTTTCTCAAATGGCTGGCAGCTCGCGGTGTCGATTTCTACGCGGGCGTGCCGGATTCATTGCTAAAACCGGTTTGCTTCTACCTAGCAGACCACGCCGGCGACAAACACGTGGTGGCGGCAAATGAAGGCGGGGCGGTGGCCCTAGCATGTGGATATCATCTAGCCACGGGGAAAGTGCCACTCGTTTACATGCAAAACTCCGGCCAGGGCAACACGATCAATCCTCTCCTTTCCTTGGCGGACCCCGACGTCTACAGCATTCCCATGCTGCTGTTGATCGGCTGGCGGGGCGAGCCCGGCACGAAAGACGAACCGCAGCACGTCAAGCAGGGCAAAGTCACCGTCGGTCTACTGGAAGAGATGGGCATCCCCTGGCGCGTCCTGGAGGCGGAGCCCGATGCGGCTCGGCGTAGTGTGGATGAGTTGGTAGCGATCGCCGCTGCTGAGAATCGGCCGGTCGCCTTGCTGGTCCGAAAGGGCACCTTCGCGTCCTACACTGCAAAAGATCAGCCCTCCGGGGACTTCGAGATGAGCCGCGAGAAGGCCATCGAGTTGGTCGCTGCGCAACTGGGCGACCGCGATGCGATCGTTTCAACCACCGGGCACATTTCACGCGAACTATACGAATACCGGGCGCGCAACGGCCAAGGCCACCAGCGGGAGTTCCTGACGGTCGGCGGGATGGGGCACGCCTCGCAGATCGCGATGGGCATCGCTCTGGCCAAGCCCGAGCGACAGGTGTTCTGCCTCGACGGCGACGGTGCCATGCTGATGCACATGGGTGGCACTGCGATTGTCGGTGTGTCTAAGGCAGCGAACTTTAAGCACGTCATTTTGAACAATGGGGTGCACGGTTCCGTCGGTGGTATGGCGACAGCCGGTTTGCGTGTCTCGTTCACGGAGATAGCGAAGGCGTGCGGCTATACCGAAGCGTGGCGCGTCGTAGGCTCTGATGATCTGGCTAAAAAGGTCGCTGAGCTTCGAGCTGTGAAGGGACCCGCGATGCTGGAAATTATGGTCCGCAAGGGCGCGCGGTCAGACCTGGGGCGACCGAAGACTTCACCGATCGAAAATAAGACGGCCTTCACCGAGTTCCTGTCCGATTGATGCCAAATTCGAGACCGAGGTGTCGGACAAAACCAGCTGCCTTCGATTGAAGTTTGTTAGCCGTAGCCTTGGCTGAAAATGGCGGAGGCAAGGCGCCCCCTTACTCCTATAAAACTGAAGATCTGAGCCTCGTTTTATCGATGTCTTTCCCCGGGATCGCCCGGGTAGGGGATGCTAGGAATTTGCTAATTGGGAGAATGCCGACGCAGACTTTACGATTCAGAGTAACGTCGACAATGGCGACGGAATCCCCACCGTTACCACTCGTGATGAGAACCCATCTAGAACGAGATCGGCACGCTACTTCCGCATACGCGTCAATTAAGTTGCCCCGTAACTTCCCGAACAGGTCTGTAGAAATTTGCTCCGAGGTGGAGCTCCTTGGGGCGTCGTTGCAGGGCTAGAAGAGGGGAAGAAAGAGAGTGTGTAATGGAGTCATCGTTTCCACCAGTTGCTATACTGGCTCTGCTCAAAACTTAAGAGTGTTTTCATAATTCATCGAGAATCCGGCGGGAACTCACCAGTCAAGATAGCCATTTTTACGGTTTCCTAATCTCTCCGCCATCCTGAGCAGAAACTTGATGGCTACTTTTTGAACCATCAGGCCATTCAACCTCTACCGCGATCATGCCTTCACCTTCATGTGGTATTGAAATCATGGAGTTTTCGGAACTGAGGTAGCCACTGCCTCCGTAAACCTCAAAACTCCCAAGCAGAACCCCGTCTAACGAGCAAGAAACTCGAGCTCCGATGGCCTGTCGATTTCCAGATTGGCCAATCAATCGAAGATCACACTGATGCGAACGATCACGGTTGGGACGGACAACCCCCTTTCGCCCCCCTCCGCTCTGGCCCAAAGGCGGCTTCAAGGTCCTTCCGCCAAAAGCAATTTCCTAGCAGCTTATGGGAGTTTTAGATTCTTTGCTGAACCACCGCTCAACCATGCTCTTTCATTGCCTTCAGGTGCGCGATGTTTTTCAGGTAGGCCGAATCCGGGTTCGGCCGCCCTTCAGGATCAGGGCGGCGCTGGCTAGGATGAGCCCGGCCGATCCGATCGAAAGTATGTAGGTGAAGGAGCGGAAAAATTCCAGGCGGGTGGTCTCGCCGGCGACCAGATCTTTGAACAGGAGAATTGCTACCGAGCCAGTGTAGCCGAGGGCGTCGGCGACGTAGATGGCGAAGACCGCGGTTCCGACGACATGGGTTTTGGCGATCATCCGGTCGAATAATATCGAGCCGTAAGGAACGTAGGCGAGGTAGGAGCCGATCCCGATGAGGATCATCCAGGTGAGTCCGTCGATCACGCCGCGGTCCAACAAAAGGGTGCTGATTCCCAGCGAAAGGGCGCCGAAGATCATCAGCGAGAATGCAGCGAGCAGCCCGAAAAAATTATCGCGAATACAGAAGAGGAGCGCGAGAGGAACGAGGACTCCGAGTGCCACCCAAGTCTCACTCTTGGAAAAAATGCCCGGTTTCTCGCCGTAGCCCAGCTCGGAGAATATTTCGACTCCATAGTTATCCCTGAAGTCACGGAAGGCGGTGAGGAAAATGTAGGCGAAGAACAGCATCGTCAGCGGTAGGAGGAAGCGCCTGAGGAAGCTGATACGGTGGGCTCCGTCCATCGGTTCCCGGGGGGTCCGTTCCTCCTCGTCGTCGGCGTCCGGGTCCGGGAGTTGATCGAGAAGGAACGTCGAGATCACGAAAGGCAGGAGGAATATCAGGCCGGTGGTAAATGGCATCCAAAACTCTGATACCCCTTGTTGTTCGATGAGCCAGCGACCGACGTCCTTCACGACCCCGCTCGCGAGAATAAAGGAACAGGAGAGGCCTGCAAGAAGGAGCTCCGAAGTGCGGCGCCCCTCCAGATACCAGACGACCAACCCCCAAATCATTCCCAGAGGCAGCCCGTTGGCGAAGAGGGCTAGAATCTTGAGTTGCGGGGGAAGCACCGCGAACAGCAGTAGTGCAATTTCAGCGACGATCACCAGACCGATGAGCATGCCGAGCCTCTTGCCGCGTGTCATTTCCGAGCAGAACTTGATGCCCAAATATTTGGACAGCGCGTACCCGATGACCTGGCTGATCACGAACGCCGTCTTCAGTTCGATCTGGGTCCCAAGCAGTGCCAGTCCCTCGTATTGAGCCGCCGAGAACGGCTTGCGGAAGGCATACATGCAGAAGTAGGTCGAGAAGGACGTGCCGATGGCGAACATCACCAGCACCCACGGGGGTGCAGCAGCGAGCCACCGGGTCAATCCTCCGCGATCTCCGCGCGGCACTACGACAAGGGCTTTCGACCAATGACGAAGGTCGCCTGTCCATGCTGACGGCGGCGCTCTTCTCGTTCGGCGAGGAATGCTTGAAGCGTTCCTTCTGCGCTCATGCGCTTGATTTCAGCGTTCGCGTTTTCCAATTCTTCAGCCGCGACGAGGGCCCAGCTGGAGTCTCCATCGCGCCACTCCTGTCGCGTCGGTCCGAGTGGGTCGAGGTAGGTTTCTCCCTGTAGCACTTCGTCAAGGGATACCAGTCGGCCACCCGGCTCCAGACCAGCCTCGCTCATGCCTTGTTCTAAAAGATCTAACGGAATGAATCGGCGGACCAACCGGTCGATCGCGGCGGGGATGAGCGCGGAATACCAATAGCCCTGACGGTACTGCGCGTGGTAGCAGGTTTGGATGACCAAGGTTCCGCCCGGAGCGAGCACACGCTGGCACTCGGCAACTGCACTCCGTGTCGCGGCGAAGCTCGCGTCGGAACCATCCTCCAGATGGTGGAGTACGTAGTTTATAACTACTCCATCACAGGACCCTGATTCGATTGGGAGCTCAAGAATGGAACCCTGTTGCAGCCTCAGCTCCTGGTGGTTCGCCATCTTCGTTCGCGCGGTTTCCAGCATGCCCGGGTTGAGCTCTACGCCTTCCACCCGCGCGACCTTGCCGGCGAGGGCGGGTAGGTAGTTTCCCGTTCCACATCCGGCGTCGAGGACGGTTTGCTCACTGAGGGGCCGGGCCCCGCAGGTTAAGGCTCCGAATATTAATTCCTGACCGACAGGTCGTCGGGTCAGGTCATAGTTCCCGCTGGTGCTCGTGTAATTTTCAAACTTGGACATGATGATACGTTGTTAGTCGGTGGCAGGTTGCCCACTCAAAGCAATGATGAACTTTCCTTCATTTTCCTCAGGGCGATCAAGCTCACCTCCGTTTGCGAGAGCGAGCTGACAAGCGAATGCATTGTTTGTGAGAGTTTATATTCTGGCTTGATTGGCGCTATCTTGCTGGCGGAAGGGGAGAGGAAGGCTGGAAGGTCATTTCTTTTGTGAAGTTTTCCTATCCGTGAGTTTGTTAGAAGAGAGTGCTGAGAACGTGAATCAGAAGCTCCAGCTTGAAACGCGATTCGGTTTCAAAGGAAGGAAAGTTTCCCGCTCTTCTTTCGGAAAGGCTTGGGAGTGAACGGTTACGTTACTCGGAGCACCCTACCAAGGCGGTCCCGAGGGACCTGGTCCACTTTCATCAAATCTCCCCGTGAACCGGGAGAGCGTCGGGGTTTTGGTTGGCGGGGATTCAGCGGATTTCACCAATTCAATTTCGACGCCTCTCGACCTCGACGGGTATTCGCTTACGATTGGCCCTTCTTTGACCAGGACCATTTCTACGAACTGGGCATGGCGCGCTCCCGGCGGAGTGACGCTCAATTTGTATAAGTGCCGTGTGAACGAATCGGAGAATCTTAACGTTTCGATAAACAGTGCTCCATCGACAGCGTTGCGCTCCTGAAATGATCGCAATTCCGGAGCTGATTTTCGTTTGGGAGTCTACGCAAAGGGAGAAATTATTCGCTCTTTTTTCAAAGATTGGTTTGTGATGGGGGCCTTCCAGGTGGAGGCAGCTGAGTCGATTGAAATGAGGGTTGGCGAATCCGAATCCAAATTTAAGCCAAGGGGCTATGCTCTTGAACTGTCGGGCGGTCATCGTTTTTGGGCTGACCGTGTTGAGGGAGACGAAGTCAGTTCCTCACGCTCTTTGGACTGGCTGTTTCACTGCCGATGCGCATTCCACCCTGAGAAGGGAGCAGGGGAGCTGGATCAACCCCTTTTCGCGCCCCTCCGCTCCAGCCCAAAGGCGGCTTCAAGGCCCTCCCGCCAAAAGCAATTTCCTAGCAGCGAGATCGCCTTGTAGGGCCTACTGAAAAATCATAGAGTGTTCAACGCATGAACTCTGACTCCCTATGCCCCGATTGCGGAGCCCTACGCCAATCGTCTCCTAACGGGGACTACTGCCCGGCCTGTTATCTTAGTGTCGGACTGGAAGGGATCGATGCCCCGCTCGATGAATCCCTCGATGAGATCGCCGAAAAACCGGGTGACAAGATTGGTCATTTCGAGCTTTTGGAGGAAATTGGAGAGGGGGGATTTGGTGTCGTTTTTCGAGCTCTTCAACATGCACCGGTCCGTCGAACTCTCGCCCTGAAGGTGATCAAACCGGGCATGGACTCGCGCGAAATTGTCGCTCGCTTTGAAGCGGAGCGTCAGGCCCTTGCTCTGATGGAGCATCCCCATATTGCCAAGGTTTACGATGCCGGGACGACCGCACTCGGACGGCCATTCTTTGTGATGGAGCTCGTCGAAGGTCTCCCGCTGACCGCCTATTGTGATTCGAAGCGACTTACCATCCGTCAGCGTCTCGAGCTGTTTTCCCGTATCTGCAGTGGTGTCCAGCATGCGCATCAGAAGGGCGTGGTCCATCGCGACCTGAAGCCCAGCAACATCCTTGTTCACACGGATGAAAATGGTCAGGCATGTCCGAAGATCATCGACTTCGGTGTGGCGAAGGCCATCGACATCGAACTCACCGAGCAGACCTTCTTTACGCTTTTTGGCCGCGTCGTCGGCACTCCGGAATATATGAGCCCCGAGCAGACCGAGCTCAATGCCGTCGATGTCGATACCCGGAGCGATATTTATTCGCTTGGAGTTGTCCTCTACGAATTACTGACCGGTTGCTTGCCCTTGAGTCGAAAGCAACTCGTCACGCATCGCTTCGATGACATGCGCCGGATGATCCGCGAAAAGGACCCGCTCAAACCATCGAGTGGTTTTGCCGCTCTTGACGAAGTGCAGCGGACCAAGCACGCCGAAAAAAGGCAAACCGAGTCCATCCGGTTGGAGAAACGTCTACGGAGTGATTTGGATTGGATCGTCATGAAGTCGATCGAGAAAGACAGAGCCCGGCGCTATGATACAGCGAAGGGACTTGCATCTGATGTCGACCGTTATCTCAAGGGGCTTCCCGTTCAAGCTGGACCACCCAGCCGGAGCTACCGTGTCGGTAAGTTTGTTCGACGAAACCGGGGCGGTGTTCTCATCGCAGGATGCACTTTGATTGCTCTGGTTGGAGGTATCATCGCTACGTCGATGGCCCTCCGGACACAGAGTCAACAGAACAGCGATCTTAAGGTCGAGCGGGACAAGATTGCAGCCCTCGCTCGGGAAAAGCTCGTCCAGAACCGCAAGATTCTTGTTCGAGATGCCATCGCCGAGCGTGGTTCCGGTAAGTCCGGTTGGCTGGGGAGAGCGCTGAGTAAGATTCGAGAAGCTTCCGAGATTAGCGTCGGCGAAGACTTGCGCAATGAGGCCCTCGCTTGCCTAGCAGGCACCGACATGCAGCGGACGGAAGCGGGGGTTGCCAACCTAGATCCTCTCGCTGCGGTCACCTTCGATTCCGGGCATCAATTCTGCGCGTTGGTTCAGGACCGGGATCAACGTCGGATCTCAATTCTGGGTCTTCCTGGCTACCAACGGCTCAACACCATCACGAGCAGTTTGTTGCTCGGTGACGGCTGCCGCTTGAGTTTCGGAGGGGAAGACAGTGCTTACCTCATTATCGCGACCAGTCTCTCCGCCGAGAGTCAGATGGAAGTCATCGAGTGGAAGACCGGGAAGATCGTCATCCAGGCCATGCCAGTCAGCGATCATGCCTTCGACTTACTTCCCAACAATGAGGGCATTGCCATTGGTTCTCCTAACAATACTCTTATCTTTCTCCGCTGGAACGGCGAGCGCATCCAGGACGCCGTTCCTCTTCCCGGGCGTCCCCGCGCGCTAAGTCTCCGTCCTGGGTCAGATCACATCGCCGTTGGCCTTGAAATTGTATCGGACGCTCCGGATGAAGAGGGTGTGATCATCTTTGATTATCGCTCCGAGGAGCACGAAATCATTGACGAATATCCAGGGTTCGAAGCCATCCGCCTAGCTTGGAATCCTTCGGGTCAATTCCTCGCGATGGGGGCCAGCGGAGGGGCTCTTTCCATTTACAAACCGGGTGTTCCCAAGCCCATCTCACTCCCCGGTCATTTCGCCGACATCAAACAAATTGCATGGAGTAAGGACGGACGTCTGCTTGCCAGTGCAAGCGCCGATTGGCAGATCTTGCTCTGGGACGGGCGCCACGGTTCTCCTCTTTCCACCAATAAGAGCGTGGCTGGAAACTTCTCCTTCTCTCCCGACGGCAAATATCTCGGACCTGTCTCCTGGGGTCAGAAGCTCTACGCCCTCGGCATCCAGCACTCGAAGGTCTGTCACCGGTCGGTTGGACACGCCGGTGGCGAGGGGATCATTGCCTCGGCCTGGGATATTCAAGACGGCTTATTCAGTCACACCCTCGCTACTGCAGGTAGCGATGCCGTGACGCTATGGAACCGGAACGGAAAGGAGCTTACCCGCTTTGAAGATGTGACTGCTCCCCAGGGTCTCGCCTTCTCTTCGTCGTGGCTCCATATCGCCGGTGCTGAAGGAATACGACGCCGCAAACGGTCGGTGGGTGTGAATGACGTCGGTCAGTTGGAAATTCGCTTTGGGCCGATGGAGGAATTCACCACCCTTAAAAACTGCGGACAGCTCGCACTCACCCCTGACGAGTCATTGCTGGTCATCGCCAGTGACACGGGAGTCTGGCTTGCTGATAGCAATGGCGATCTTCTTCACAAATTGCCCGACACCAACGCCAGTACTTACTTAGCCATCGACTCCAAGAGTCAGTGGCTTGCTACCGCAAGCGACGAGAGGGAGGGGGTTCGGATCTGGAGTCTTCCCGGGGGAGAGAAAATCAAAGACCTGGACGGAGCCAAGGGCGCGACCGTCGCCTTCTCACCGATCCTGGAAGGCGGTCGGGTCTTACTCGCGACCGGCGACTCTTCCTCCTACCACTTCTGGAATCCCATGGATGGTTGGAAGGAAGTCGAGGAACTCAAGATCGTCAACAAGATGGCCAATATCCCGGGTCGGATGGTTTTTAGTCCACGTGGGACCGCCTTTACGATCTCTCACGAAACCGATTTGCTCAAGGTGCTGAATCCTCGGACTACCCCGATGGAGAACCTCATCCAGCCAAACTTCGACAAGCAATGGCCACTTACGATCAGCCGTGATGGCATCCTCATTAGCACCCAGGGACGCGACGGCCGATTGTTTATTTGGGACCTGATGGCGGTCCGGGCTGAGTTTGTGAAACTTGGCATCGATTGGACGAATATGGAGGATTTCGAGAAGGTGAACATCCCCCTCGTCACTAGCGCTGTTGTTGAGTAGTGGTCTCTCTAAGCGCGGGAAAACAGCGACAAGAGATAACGCAATTCCTCTTCCGGATCCTCCTCCTTCGCCAGGGTGTCGCGCAGTGCCGAAAGCAAACACTCCCGGTAGCGCTGGCGGAATCGATGGACCGCCACCTTGACGGCCCCCTCGCTCATGCCCAGCTCAGAGGCCAGTGCCGAATGGCTGATCCGTTCGGCCTGAGGGCTGATCGTGGGCTCGAACTGTTCGAAAAGTCCGGCCTTTCCTGCACGCTGGTAGTCTTCCATTAATCGGCGACGCGCTTCATCCAACAAGTCCAACGCCCAACGCCGGTCAAAGGCCTGTTCCTGATCAATGGCACGACTTCCAGTATCCTCGATTTGTCCTTCCACGGAAGGTCCGTCGATATCCACCACCACTTGACCGCCACCGCGTTTTTGCGTCATTCGGTGGTGATAGTCATCGACCAAAAATCGCTTCAAGATCACGCAGATGAACGATCGCAATCGTCCCCGCTCCGGTCCGCTCACTCCCTGAAGGAGTTCGCCATCAATCAATCGATAAAAGAATTCTTGCGTGAGATCTTCCGTCTCTTCCGGTGAATGCCCGCGCTGGCGGATGAAGAGGTAAACCGGCCGCCAGTAGAGTCGGCAAAGCTCCCCGAGAGCTTCGCCTCGCTCGAGACTCGGTGAGTCCTGTGCCGCCACTACCATGCTCCAGCGCGTATTGGGGAAGAATCCACCGGCGCTCGCGCTCTCAGGGGTCGGTGGATCTGCGGGCATGAATGATGTCTCTATCAGATGAAGCGATTCGTGAGGAGCCCGGAAGCAGTTTCCGTCATGACAGGGAAACTTTTTTGTAACCTTCACGAATTTATCCGGAGTTGGGAGATAGAAGCCCATGACCGAATCCACCCATCCCTTGTCGATCCTCATGATTCTTGGTGCCTCCTTGTGCGGCGCTACCGGATCATTCCTCTATAAAATCGGAGCCAGCACAGGCGGGAACACTCCCGCGGCCTATCTGACCAATCCCCGCATTCTCGGCGGAGTGGCTTGCTACACTGCTGTGATGGTTCTTTTTGTTGCCGCTTTCCGAAAAGGGGGAGCCCTGACCGTCCTCTATCCGGTCTACGCCACCACCTTCATTTTTGCCGCCGTGATCTCGCTGGCCGCCTTCGGCACGCCGATCCGTCCGGTCAACCTCGCCGGTATGAGCCTTCTGGTCTGCGGCATCTACCTAATGGGCAAAACGTCATGATCACGATTAAACAACAAACTGAAAGCCGTCGTCCCCTCGCTCTTCGAGACCTCGGTTGCTGGACCTGGCTGCTGAGAAAATTCACGACCAGCGGAATCACTCCCAATCAGGTCTCTGTTTTCGGGATGATCTTCGGAGTCTCCGCAGGCGCACTGCTCGCGGTTTCACCGTTGCTGGAACTTGGTAGCATGCCCCAGCGTATTCTCCTTCTCGGCTCTGTCATTCTCGTCATCCTCCGGGGCGCCTGCAATATCTTCGATGGCGTGCTCGCGGTCGAAACCGGCCGCGCCTCCCGCGTGGGGCTTCTCTACAATGAAGTTCCCGACCGTATTTCGGATATTGGGATCCTGATCGGAGCCGGCTATGCCATCGGCAGCCACCCGACTCTTGGATGGGCAGCCGCCCTAGGGTCACTCGCCACGGCCTACATCCGCGTGCAGGTGCAGCTCGCCGGAGCCTCGCCCGACTACAGCGGCCCCATGGCCAAGCCCGCTCGAATGGCCATCCTCTGTGTCTCCCTGGGATTGCTAGCCTTGATCCCGCTGAATTGGTGGCCCTCACTGGCCGGTTGGCAGGGGTTCGGTCTAATCGGCGGCACTCTTGCCCTGATCACTCTTGGTACTCTGGTCACCACGATCATTCGCCTCCGCCACGCTTTCGTCGAACTCCTACCCAACGATCACCATGATCCTCAGTGAGTTCATTGACTCGATCGATCCGCGCCAACTTTGGATCGCGGCCATTGCTCTCACTGCGCTCGCGCTTGGCTGGATCATTTCCTTTGTCCTCCACCGGCGCGGTCTCACCTCGCCGAAGATGCACCATGAGCTGATGCTTCGAATTCGAACCTGGGGGATCATTATTCCAGCGACCGTGATTCCCATCCTCATCGGCCCGGCAGGGATTGCTGCCGCAGTCCTGCTACTTGGATTCGTGTGCTACCGCGAGTTCTCCCGCGCTACCGGACTTGAGGGTGATCACCTCCTCTTTGCTTCAGTGATGGTAGGATTGCTCGTCGTCGCGATCGCCATTCTAAAACATGACCAGCAACTTCTCCTGCTGAGCGCGCCGCTGGTCGCGGTCCTCACAACTGCTGCCTCGCTCGTAAAGGACCAGCCCGAGGGCTACCTAAGACGAATCGCCCTCACCAACCTGGGCTTTATGCTCTGCGGACTCTGGCCGGGCCATCTGGGTTTCATGGGGAGCGGTCAGATCAATGGAACCATCCTGCTTTGGTTTATTCTTTGCATTGAACTCAACGACGTCTTCGCCTTCGTCGCCGGTAAGACCTTTGGACGCACCGCACTTTGTCCGCATACCAGCCCCGGTAAGACCCGTGGGGGACTCATCGGAGCCATGATCCTCACGACCATGTTCGTTTCCATCAGTGGTTGGCTTTTGTTCCAGGGGCAGGCCCTCGGGAATTTACTGATCCTCATTCCAATCGGTATCCTTCTCTCCCTGGCCGGATCTGCCGGCGACCTGATCTTGTCCTCCATCAAACGGGATCTGCATCTCAAGGATCTCTCCAATTCGCTTCCCGGCCACGGCGGTATTCTCGACCGTTGTGACAGTTTGATTTTTGCCGCACCCGTCTTCGCCCTGATCGACTCTTTCCAGCCGCTCCAACATTTAACAGCCCAACTACCATGATTAAAACCATCTTTCCTCACGTCAACCATTCCTCATCCACGGCTTGGATTGAGCGAATCATTCCTCAAGATAGATGTTCACCAGGCTGGGAAGCCGGGCTGCACCATATGACCTGGTCACTCATCCGCCGTGGCGTGATGATGACCCAATCGCTCTCCATTCAAGGAGCTGAAAATTTCCCGACCGAGGGGCCGGTCGTCATTGTTGCCAATCATAGTTCCCATTTGGATACCTTGCTACTTGGAGCTGCGGTTCCTCGCTTGGTCCGATCCAGATTCTCTCCGCTTGCGGCGGGGGATACCTTTTTCAGGAACCCTTTTCAAAATTGGTTCGCTTCGCGATTCCTAAACTTGCGCCCCCTTTGGCGTCATCAGGCTGGCTCTCATAGCTTGATGCGTCTTCGCCAAAATCTTACCAGTAGTGATCAATGCTTCCTCGTATTTCCGGAAGGCACTCGAACGCGCAGTGGCGACATGACTCGATTCAAACCCGGCATCGGCATGTTGGTGGCCGGAACCCAAATTCCTGTCATTCCCTGTCATATTCGTGGAGCCTTCGAGGCTTGGCCTTCCCATCGAAAGTTACCCTCGAAAGGGGATTTACATCTCGAAGTTGGCAAGGCCCGGACCTTCTCTTCCCACTCGAGCACAACGAGCGATTGGCGGGATATCGCCCATGAGCTTGAGGAGGACGTTCGCAGCCTCGCCTGAACCGCTGCTGGAGATCGATCGAGGTCCATAGAGTGTTGTTTGATTGGAGTCTTTGGAAAGGACGTTAAACTTCAATCATCACCGATGATTGGATTTCCCGAAATCGAGGGCGGGAAATGGGCGTTACAAAGTAATTAGCCATCAGAGAGTAATCCAAGGAGTGATTCAGGATCTGACTAAATAGGTGTTCTTGACATCAGTAAATTGTTTCGTATTTCAGTGATATGTCCAATAAGCCGGCTGCACAGTATGAAAGTGAGGTTCAAACAAAAGAAGGGTCTCAATCGGGAAATGTAGGCCGAATTTTCCTTTCCCTACTGACGCTGGGGTTGGCCGCCGCTTCAGTTGTTTTAGCCTCCTTAAAGGACGGTAAATTCTTCCAGGATTTACTGCTCTTAGATGGTTGGAAATCACAACTTATTGGAAATCTTCATCCCATCCTGATGTTGCTCCCGATAGGACTGATTTTTATGGTGGTTATTGTTGATGTGTTGGGTTGGTTGTCTTTTGGGCGATGGAAGCCCGCGACACTGACTGCTCTATTTTTTATCGTGATGACTACGGTGCTGGCCTCGCTGAGCGGATTGGTCCTGATGGAGCTTGAAGGAAATTCCGGGGCTGAGTGGAGCCAGTATATGTGGTGCGGTATCGGAGCCACGGGATCATTCGCGCTGAGCTTTATCTGCAAGATTTGGGGGAAGGGTGGAAACGATCGCGGTATTGTCTACGCCGTGTTTCTCTTGTGTGGAACTGCAGCCCTTGGATACGGGGGTTATGTTTATGGGCAGAAAGTGCATGCCTTTACCTTGATTCCTTCCGAGACGGAACTCACTACTCCCTTTGGTAATCAGACGGTCAGGGAGCAAATGAGTGCCTTAATTGTTGAGCTCGATGCTTCGAATGAAGAACTTGAAAACGGATTGGTCCAAAAAAATAACGAGATCTCTCAAGTCACCTCAGCACAGAATAGTGCTGAAGAAAGCTACCGCGGGGAACAGAAGAAACTCGTCGCCGCAGAAAAGAGTGTCGGCGAGTTGAAGCTAAATGTCTTGGCCGCTCAGAAGAAGACGATTGAAACGCTGAAGCAGATCGAAGCTGGCAACAAAGAGAAGTCGATGCTTCAAAAACAAATTGAAAATTTAAAAGCCGAAATTGAAGCCTTGAAAAAGGAAGCGATGACCGAATTTCCCGAGTCGGTGAACGAGTCGGTGGCCGAGTAGGACGGACACTTTGAGGCAAAAGATCTTGAGCCAAGGCTGACGAGATTACGAAAGGGAAGAAGACTAGGATCCGTCGCAGTAGGCCGCTGTTTTTTTTCGCTAGATCCTGCGGGCCCTGCTACCTGCAAAGGTCAAAGAGTCCTCTTGCAGCGAGGGTGAATAATCCAGGTGTTGGTTCTGGAATGAAATGTATTTTCGTTGCTAGGCAGTTTGCCGGAGATCATTCCAATGGCCTTTAAGATTTCGCTATACTGAAAAAGTTACGGCGATTTTTTGTTCCGAATGATTCAAACGGGATATACCCTTCGCTAATCCTTCGACCTTCTTGCGAGTAATCTCGTTGTGCCCGTCGTGGAAGACGTAGAACTAGTCCAAGCTTCGCGAGTTCGAAGTCGAGGGAGGGGCAGAAGTGCTTGAGATGTTGGTTTGTAGAGATTCGACCGGCTTCATGAAGGCGGGTCGCTGGTGGGTAACGATTTTGAAATCCAGTTCGCTTTTTTTATGATCCGTCTTCTTGTCTTGGGTTGAGAAGGACGGCGGGACGAAATGGGCGGGATGGACACGTTTGATTTGCGAATAAAGGTAAACCGCATGGGTGACTCTCTGGGGACGGGGCGGCAAAGAGCTGTGACCCCAAGGGGACTTTACCTGAATTCAAAAGGGATTTCTTAATAAAGTTCTGTCGATTCGTTATTTTTATTTTTCTCAAATTATCTCAATGACTAAATCGGATCTTGACCAGATCGATCTCAAAACTCGATTTTCACTTGTCCCTCATTGGGGCGTCTTTTTACCAAGGTTGATGAATGGATTCAAGCGAGGGAGAAACCTTGATCATTGGCGGTTTATTATGAAATTTCCTGCCCAATAAATACGTAAAGGGTTTATCCGATTTTCTCGATCTGTATCCTGATGATTCTCCGCTCCTTTATTGTCCTTTTCCTTTTTCTTCCCGCTGCCCTCGCCAAGGTCAGCTTTAATGATGATATTCGTCCTCTGTTGTCGAACAGTTGTTACCGCTGTCATGGTCCTGATGAGGAGGATCGAAAGGGGAAGCTTAGGCTCGATACCCGGGAGGGTGCTCTGCATGATCGAAAAGGATTTGCCGCGATTGTTCCGAATAATCTTGAAGACAGTGAATTGATTTACCGGATCGTCACGGATGACGAAGATGAAGTGATGCCTCCACCGGGAAAAGGAGATCGATTTACCAAGGAGCAGATTGAGCTTTTCAAGCAATGGATTAAGGAAGGGGCGAACTACGAGGTTCATTGGTCTTATGAGAAGCCGGTTCGGCCGGAGGTTCCGGTGGTGGCCAGCCCGAAATGGAAAGTGAGTAATGCTATTGATTCCTTCATTTATGACCGCTTGAAGAAGGAAGGGCTCACTCCGAGTGAGGGAACGGATCGATACACCTTGATTCGCCGCGTCTCTTTGGATCTGACGGGACTTCCTCCCACGGTGGAAGAAGTGGAAGCGTTTGTGACGGATGAAAGACCCGACGCCTACGCGAGATTAGTTGATCGTTTATTGGCGAAACCGGCCTTTGGAGAGCACTGGACACGGGGCTGGCTGGACTTGGCTCGTTATGCCGATTCAGCGGGCTATGCCGACGATCCCGGACGGACGATCTGGGCTTACCGCGACTGGGTCATCCGTGCGTTTAATACCAATATGCCGTTTGATCAGTTCACGGTTGAGCAAATTGCGGGGGACCTTCTTGAGGCCCCGACCGAAGATCAGTTGATTGCAACGGCCTTCCATCGGAATACCAAGACCAATAACGAGGGTGGGACGAGCGACGAGGAATTCCGCAACGCGGCGGTTGTGGACCGTGTCAATACCACGATGGCGACCTGGATGGGAACGACAGCGGCCTGCGCCCAATGTCACACACATAAGTATGATCCCATCACTCATGAGGAATACTTTCAAATGTTCGCAATCTTCAATCAATCCGAGGATGCCGATCGTCGAAATGAAGCTCCGATCATTCAAGTGGTGGGCCAGGAAAATGCCAAGCATCGAGTGGAGCTTGAAGCCATGATCGCGGCGCTCGAAAAAGAGACGCTTGTTTTAAAAAATCACGATCCCGAGGTTCTGGAGAAATGGGAGTCGGACTTGAAGGCGAGTGCCGGAAGTTGGCAGGTGCTCGAGCCCACAAAGATGACGGCGAGCTCCGGTGCGACCTTCAAGATGGGTTCGGATGGTTCAATCTTGATGAGCGGAAAAACGGCAGCGACCGACGACTATACCATCATCGCTGCCAGTAAGCTGAAGAATATCACCGCGCTAAAAATCGAGGCCTTGGCTTATGATAAATTGGGGAGTGGGGGTCCCGGGCGCACGGGGAATTTTGTCATCAACGAGATCGAGTTGAGTGCGGGCAAGATCAAGGCATCGTTTTCGAACGCTACCTCGACTTACGATCAACCTACTTTCGAAGCTGCCACTGCCATCGATGGTAATACGGATCAAGGCTCTGGTTGGGCGGTCGGCGGGGCGCTGGGTCAGGATCATCATATTGTGCTCGAGCTTGAAGAGCCATTGGCTGGGAGCGAGTTGAGTCTGAAATTACTCCAACGTTACCCCGATCATGCTCTGGGTCGGTTCCGTATATCGGTCGCCGATTCGGAAGGTCCTTCCGTGGCATTGTCAGCAGCCATAATCGACATCCTCAAGAAGGATTCCTCGAAGCGCAGCGCTGCTGAGAAGGCGTCCTTGATGGGCCTCTACGCCAAGTCGAATTCCGAGGCGATCGCTCACATTAAAAAGATCAATAATCTTAAGAAGCAACTGGTGGCAATTAAGCCGCTGACGTCTGTTCCCGTGATGCGTGATCTGCCGGAGGCAAAGCATCGTAAGACTCATATTCAATTGCGGGGAAGCTACCTGAGTCTGGGTAAAGAAGTTTCCGCCGGAATTCCTAAAATTTTTGGAGATCTTGCCGAAGGTGTCGATAGAGATCGTCTCGCGATGGCAAAGTGGTTGGTGAGAAAAGACAATCCTTTGACTGCTCGGGTGGTTGCGAATCGTTTTTGGGAGAGTTTGTTTGGGGTCGGGATTGTTTTGACGAGCGAGGAATTCGGATCGCAGGGTGAACGACCATCCCACCAGAAATTGTTGGATTGGTTGGCGATCGAATTCATGGAAGGGGAATGGGATGTGAAGCGCTTTCTTAAGATTTTGGTGATGTCATCAGCCTATCAGCAAAGTTCACATGTCTCGGATGAGATGGCAGCCCGCGATCCTGACAATCGCTTGGTGGCACGCGGTCCCAGGATCAGGCTCACGGCCGAGATGATTCGGGATCAGGCCCTTGCGGTCTCAGGTTTATTAAGTTCGAAGATGCATGGTGCTCCGGTGCGTCCTCCGCAGCCTAACCTTGGTCTTAAAGCCGCGTTCGGCGGGGGAACTGATTGGAAGACCAGTGTTGGTGAAGACAAATTTCGTCGGGGGATATATACCAGCTGGCGTCGCTCCAGCCCATACCCTTCCATGGCCACTTTTGGAGCGCCCAATCGTGAGGTTTGTACTGTCCGGCGAGGGACTACCAACACCCCGCTTCAGGCTCTCGTGACGCTAAATGATCCGGTCTACATTGAAGCAGCCCAAGCGCTTGCCCGACGGATGATGGGTGAAGGTGGCACGACGACCGGGGAACGATTAGATTACGGCTTTCGACTTTGTCTTTCCCGTAAACCAAACAGGACGGAGGCAGCTCGCTTACTGGCACTCTTTGGAGAAACCCGCTCCACTTATGCGGCTGACTCTGAACTCGCAAAACAGATGGCAACAATCCCAATTGGTCCGGTCCCTCCGGGCACCGATGTTGTTGATCTCGCCACTTTGACGGTCATCGGCAATATTATATTGAATCTCGATGAGATGCTCATGAAGCGCTAGGATCTAAGCTCTATCAATTTTCACTCTTTACCATCAGATGAATCCAGAACTCGAGAGTCTCCAATATAAAACCCGACGGCACTTTTTTAAACAATGTTCGATGGGTCTTGGTGGTGTGGCCCTTGCCGATATGCTGGCCACGGACGTGCATGCCCTCGAGGCTCCAGGTAACCCGCTCCTTCCGAAACTTCCTCCGTTTGCGGCCAAAGCGAAGCGGGTGATTTATTTGCACCTCACTGGGTCTCCTCCGCACCTCGATATGTGGGATCATAAGCCCGAGCTGGTGAAGCGTGACGGGCAGGAATGTCCGGATGAATATATCAAGGGGAAGAAGTTCGCTTTCACTTCCGGGACCCCTAAGTTGATGGGGAGTCCCCGCAAGTTTGCGCAGTATGGAAAGAACGGCATCTGGATGTCGGATGCCATTCCTCATTTGCACGAGGTGGCGGATGATTTGTGCGTCATCAACTCGATGACGACCGATCATTTTAACCACGCTCCTGCGGAGCTCTTTGTCCACACCGGCTTTCAACAACCGGGTCGGCCGACCTTCGGAGCTTGGACCACGTATGGACTGGGTTCCGAGAATCAAAATTTGCCGGGCTACGTGGTGCTGATTTCAAGTGGGGTGCAGCCCAATGGAGGAAAGAGTTCCTTTGGCTCGGGCTTTATTCCATCTGTTTATCAAGGCGTGCAGTGTCGCTCGAAAGGGGACCCTGTGCTCTATGTGACCGACCCTCCGGGAATGAATCGCAGTCTGCGTCGATCGAGCCTTGATGCTCTACGTGATCTCAATGAGGCGGCCTCTAAGGATTTTGCTCATCCGGAAACGCTGACCCGCATGGCTCAGTATGAGCTGGCTTTCCGCATGCAAATGTCGGTGCCTGAAGTGATGGATATTTCCAAGGAATCTCCAAAAACTTTGGAGGCCTACGGGGCCCAGCCCGGGGCTTCGAGTTTCGCTAATAATTGCTTGTTGGCGCGACGTCTTGCGGAGGATGGAGTGCGGTTCGTACAGCTCTTTGATTGGGGTTGGGACTTCCACGGCACCAACCCCAAAGAAGATATTCGTGATGGTTTAACCACTAAATGTGCGACCATGGACAAGCCGGTGGCGGCTTTAATCAAAGATCTGAAAGAACGAGGGCTCCTGGATGACACTCTCATTATATTGGGCGGCGAGTTTGGTCGCACTCCTTTCCGCGAAGGCCGGACTTCCAAAGGCAAGGTGTTGGGACGGGATCACTTCCCCGATTGCTACACGATGCTGATGGCCGGTGGTGGTGTGAAGGGTGGTTACACCCATGGAGCCTCCGATGATCTCGGATTCTCAGTGGCCCGTGATAAAGTGCATGTCCACGATCTGCAAGCGACCTGGATGCATCTTCTCGGGTTCGATCATGAGAAACTGACTTACCGTTTCCAGGGACGTGACTATCGTCTCACTGATGTTCATGGCAAGGTGGTGAAGGATTTGTTAATGTAGTTAAACTGGGTTTAATTTATCTCCTAGTTTCCCGAGAACAAGGTGAGGCTGAGGAGTCTCTTTCCGCCGGGATCGTGAATCGGCCATGGGCAGCGGAATAGGTGGGTGGCCAATCCATTGGCAAGGAAGCGGGCGAGCTTACGGTGACTGCTAAGAAATTGCATTTGAGATGGGGCTCTTGAGGATCCTCTTGAGAAGATCGGAGAGGGGAAAAGAGGGGCGTGACAAAACAGATCTCACCAGTAATACCATGCAGAGTTTCAAAAGCGGAATGCCGAGGTGATTTCTTGAGATGGCAAGGCATGACGGAGGCGTGGCGCGGGTAGCACAAACTAAGGGGCGCCAATGCGAAGGTGGAACTCGCGACCTTTCCGTGAGACATTGACCGTCTATTTATCTTTCGATCCACTCATCGCATGCCAGCAAAATAGGCCATTCAGTTTTCCTTCAATACAACGGCTTTCTGTGAATGGCTGAAGTAAAGCGGCGTAGGATCCAATGCTAACAAATAACCGAGCCCCGAGGAAAAGGTAGTCTCTCATCCGGGTTCGGTTCGCCGGTGCGGGATTCCTCAAATACATGGTTCGGAGTATCGCAGGATCTCTGAAACGGATTGAAGAAGGTCGCCGGTCTTTTGATGAGATGCCCATCACTCTCGAATTCGGTGATCACGAGGCAGTTAGGTCAACAGCTCTGTCGAGCACCTTTGGTTCGGCCAGGTTTGGTATGACGACGAAAACCCGCTCGTTGATCTAGTCTTCTGACTCACTGGGCTCGTCACGTTTTCGTTCGGGTAGGATCGTGCGGTCGCCCTTGGATTTAATTTTTTTGCGGAGGGAAAGCAGATTACTATTTATCCATATATAGACTTTTTTTGGCCAAGTTCGGGCTTTGTGACGTATGCCCGTTGGGTTAATCTTCTTCGGTTCCACCGAGGGTGACGTTGATGTTGTATTTGTTCTGGAGGTGGGAGTGGGCTTTGCTGGCCTGGCCAGATTTTGGGTAGCGTTTGCAGGTGAGTTGGAAGGTGCGGATGGCCTTTTCTTTGTCCTTGGCTTCCTCGTAGGTGAAGCCGATTTGGAGGGTCGCTTCGGGAGCTGCTTTTCCGTTAACTTTGCATTGGTTGTAGAGGACGATCGCCTCCTTCTGCTCGCCGAGGCGGCGATGGCATTTGGCGATGGCGAAGTAGTTGGCAGGGAAGCGATCGACTTGGCGGTAGCTGGCGATCGCTTTCTTCCAGTCGGAGAGTTTTTCGTAGCACCCGGCAATGGACCAGAAGTAGTCGCCGGAGTGGTCGCCGTCGATTTCGAGGAGGTGGCGGTAGACTTCGATCGCTTCGGTGATCTTGCCTTCCTCGAGATACATTTCAGCGATCGCTTTTTGGCCGGTGACCTTGTCGTCGAATTCGTCGTAAATGCGCCGGGCTTGGTCGCGTTTTTCTCGGGCGATGAACCAGGTAGCTTGTCGACTGCGGAGTCCGTCCTCGACGCCAAAGCGTTTGCCGATTTCCTCATAGACCATCCAGGTGTCGCTGGGGCGTCCGAGGGTGCCGTGAAGTTCGGCGACCTGGTAGAGGAGGTCCTTGGCGAGCTCGGGACGGACGAGGGTTTCGGCGCGGAGGGTGGCGAGGAGTTGGCCGCCGAGCTTGAGGGCGGCGGGCCTGGTCTTTGGCTCTTTGAGGAGATGTTGGACGGTTTTGGCGGAGAGGTTGCAGACTTGGTCAAAGAGGGCGGGACCGGTGTAGGTGGTGGCGAGGGCCTTTTTACCATCCGCGAGTTTCTGGGCAAAACAATGGAGTTCGGCGAGTTCGTGGGCCGCTTTGATACAGGTCTCTTTGGCGGCGTCGGTGCGCTTCACTTCGAAGGTGAGTTGGTTGAGAAGCGAGAGGCATTCCTCCATGTCCTGATGGAGTCGGGCGTAGTGGAGGAGGTCGGTGCGGGAGCGGACCGCGATCTCGTGATCGGGGTATTCCATGATGAGAAAGCGGAAGGCCTTTTGGGCGCTTTGGACCTCGCCCATGGTGCGGTAGGAGTCGCCCATGCAATAGGCGGCGATGGTTGCTTCGTGGGACTCTGGCCAGTAGTCGATGACCGATTGGAACCCATCGCGCAACGCTGTCTTTGGCTTCTTCAGGTTCATCATGGTGTGGCTCCACATCAACTGGGCGTAGGGAGCGCCGGGGCTCTTCTCGTAGAGGGTGAGGAATTTCTCATATTCGGCGAGAGCGATTTTGAAGTCGCCGCCGAGGAAATGCTTTTCGGCGATCTTGATCTGATAGCGTTCCACGTCGCGCATCTTTTCGAAGGTCGCGACTTGGATTTGTTGCATGGTGGAGAGGGCCGCGTGGCTAAGAGAGGTCAGTGCCGTGAAGATGAATAAGATGATGAAGCGTGCGGGCATGGGAGTTGGTAGGGGACTGGTTACTTCTTTGTCGATTCGAGCCATTTATTGTATTCGGCGTGGGCGTAGTAAATAATGTTGACGCCGAGTTGGTAGCTGGATTCCCACACTGCGCGTGGGACGCCGGAATGGCCGTCGGCCCAGGCGTCGCCAATGTCGCCGGGATGATAGTAGGCGACGAGCCGTCCGTCCACCACCCAACCAAGGGCGTTGGAGCGACCGTGGGGCGCGACGATGGGGAGGCGGGGCAGCGGGTAGGGAATGCGGTGGATGGTGTGGTCGAGGTAGACGGAGATTGGCTCGATTCTGGGGAGGACCTTTTGCATCATGGAAACGAACTGTCCTTCCCAACCGGAGCTCCCGCCGTTGTCGCCGAAAAGCATGCCGTGGTGCTCGAGGAGGTAGCTACGCATGATTTTGAGTTCCTTTGCGCTCAGGTTGATGTTTTGCTGGCCGGTCATGTAGACCATGGGCGGGCTTTTGCGGGCCGGGAAGCTCTTGAGGCGACCAATCTCCATCGGTTCGGGGCGATCGCTGACGGGGTGGCCGGTGCGGACTCCGTATTCGGTGAGGAGGTTGAGGTCGGAGCCGCGGTCCATGTCTTGTTCCCAATCGCCGCCGTCGTATTTCAAGCGGATGAAGCGGACTTTTCCTCGGGTTGTGCCAGCAGAGAAGCCGGCGCCATCGCCTTTTCCTTGGCCGATTTTGTAGAGGTGCTCGGTGACTTCGAGGACCTCCAGTTTGACGTCATCGATCGGTGGTGGGTTGAAGAGGATACTGCTGTAGGGGTTGATGACATATTTCTTATCGATGACCTTTTGGATTTTGACGATCTGCTTGAGCTGGGTCTCTTCGCCTCCGCCGAGTGGCGATTCGTAGAGGCTGCAGCCAGAGAGGCGGGTCAGGATGAGGGTCATGATGCCGAAGAGGCAAGTGTAGGTGAGGAGAGTGAAGATGGATTGGCGAAGCTTGTTGTTCTTGTTGCCAAAATACCAGGCCACGAGTTGGCGAGGGTCCCAAGTGCGCTTTTTGGTATTTGTTTTGCTTGGTTTCGGCGCGCGTTTTGTTTCGCGGTCGATCCACCAGACGGCCCAAGCCAGCCCGAGGAAGAAGGCTCCGGCGGTGCCGAATTGGATCAGGGAGGCGGCGAGGGAGTAGGAGAAGTTGAGGAGGGGGAGATGGGCCAGGAGTTGCCAGAGGGGGAGGTAGCAAATGCTGAGGACGGCGCGGCGAACGACAGCAGTAGCATGACGCTGGCGGCGGATCCAGTAGAAGCAGAGCGGGAGGGCGGAGAAGAATCCGATTGTGAGGGTCCACATCCCCAGTCGGAACCAGGCATGGGCATCGATCCAAAGCAGACACCAGAGGACCGCGTAGACTCCGGTCAATAGAATGGGGCGTTTCGCTTGAGTGAGCATCCGGGTGGCAGATCGCGAATTTCGGCTACTCCAGATCCTTCAGAAAATTATCTCCTTTGTCCTCGAGGGGATTCGTGTTCGGGGGAGCGGGGAGCTGGTCGTTGACGCCGAGGGGGGCCAAATTGACTGGTTTTTCTGGGTCGGTGGGTTTTGGATCAGTGACGGAAGAAGCTGGCGTCGGTGGGGCGGAGATTGCCTCGGTAACGGATTCGGGGGCAGGTGTGGGTTCTTCTCCTAGGAAGTAGGGGAAAGCAGTGAGGGCAAAGATGGTTCCGGTGACGAGAATAATAGAAAGGATGGTGGCGCGGAAGAGCTGGCTGGAGGCGACGACTCCGAGCATTTCCTGAGGGCTTTTACCTCGGAGCTGACGCAAGAACTCCTGCAGTTCTTGGACGGTGGCATTGGAGTTGGTTTTGAGTTCGCGAAGGTCGGCCTTGGTGCTGGCCATGGACTCACGTGATGCGTCGGTTTTCTTTGATTGGCCTTTCATCGTTTGGGAGAAATTTCTTCGGGTTCGAGGATGTGGACGAGATCGCCACCGGCTTGACTGATGGCGGCGATGACGGGTTCGAAGTGGGAGGCTTGGGCCTCTTTGTGGACTTTGAGGAAGACGTTGCGTTGGCCGGAGGGGGCGCCGACGAGGACCTTGGTGAGGGCGGCGGAGAGTTCGTCCGGAGAGATTTTCTTACCGTCGAGGTAGATCTTGTAGCCGGAGTCGATAGCGACAGAGGCGAGGGGCGCGGCGGCCATTTTGATGTCGGCGAGCTTGGCGGGTTGCCACTGGATGTGGCTGTCGTCCTGGGCGCGGGCGAGGATGACGAAGAAGATGAGGAGCAGGAAGCCGATGTCGCCCATTGCGAATGCTGGCACTGAGGCCGTCAGTTTTTTGCGGGGAAGTTTCATTCGACGGTGATAGTGCGTTTGGATTCCAGTTCGAGAGTGAGGATGCCTCCGGCTTGTTCGATGACTTGGGAGACGCGGATCCAGATGGGGTAGGGCGTATTGGGCGCGCTTTTGACGACGACGACCCGGTCGGTTTCACGGGTCTTTTTTTGGAGGGCTGCGTTGAGGCGTTGGGTGAACTCGGGGAGTTGGAGCGGGCTGCCGTCCAAGACGATGCTGGTGGGTGTGATGGAGACCTCGATGTTTTTACTCTGTTCTTGCTGTTCCTTTTCCTCTTCGGTTTTCGGAAGGACTTGAGAGAGTCCGGTCTCCGGTTGCACGGCGGCGCAGACGAGGAAGAAGATGATGAGGATGAAGGCGATATCCGAGCTGGCGCTGGCCGGCGGATCGATGAGCATCTTGCCGCGTTTCAGTTTCATGAAGAGCCTTTGTCGAGAGTGAGGCGGAGAGTGACGACTTCGATGAGTGAGGCGGCGGAGGATTCGACCTGGAGGACGAAGTCGTTGATGACACCGGTGAAGTAGTTGAAGGCCATGTAGGCGGGGATGCCTACGATGAGGCCGAAGGCGGTGGTGAGGAGGGCGACGCGGATGCCGGAGGCGGCGGCCTGCACGATGTTTTGCGTGCCGATGTTGGCCTCGATATCTCCGAAGGCCACGATCATGCCTTGCACCGTGCCGAGGAAGCCGAGCATGGGAGCGACCGAGGCGATGGTGGCGAGGATCGGGAGGTGTTTTTCAAGGGCTGCGACGATATTAACGCCGTAGTTTTCCATGCTCTTGATGACCTGTTGTTCCATCTGGGCCTGATCGTAGTTAAGTCGGCGGAGGACGAGGTATTTGCGAAGTCCGCAGGAAAGGACGGCGGGGACGGGGCCGCGGGCGGCGTCGCAGAGTTGGAGCGATTCCTCGACCTTGTCTTCGGAGAGGAGGTTGACGACTTTTTCGCGGAGTTCGCTGGCGTCGGTTTCGAGGAGCTTGAGGCTACGATAGCGTTCGATGATGACCGCGATGGCGAGGATGAGGAGCGCGAGGAGGGGCCACATGAAGAGGCCGCCTTCGAGGAGGAGCTTGAGTGCGCCAGTCTCGAAGAAACTGGTGTTGGCGAGAGGATTCATTTTGGTTGAAGGGATGGTGAGGACTTACGTCATTAGAATGGTGGCATGGTCAAAAACCCAACCGAATCAAGCCACATTAATTGAAGGTCGGCTGATTGGCTAACAGGATCGACGGAAAGAATCTGAAGTGATTCATTGTTACCGAGATTGAAAGGTTCTCCTTTTCCAAACCTACCGGCGGTGGAGAGTTTCCGATTGTAGCTTGAGTCTTTTCCTACTCCCCGGATGGTGATTGATTCGCTTGAAATTTTCTTAAGGGTGTAATGCCGATTGAGGCCTGAATGAAAATTTTCTCCACGGTGAATTTTCACTTTTTTGCTGTCGTAATCATATCCGCACGACGGAATAAATGTGACGCACAATGCGGAGAAGAGAGCGTACTTTAAATATTGATACATTGCGTGTTTGTGTCAGACCTCTGGAAGTTTCTCATTCGTCGAGATTAGCTTCTTTTTCAAACTGGGCGAGGAGCTCGGGGAGAGCGAGGCGGCCGCGGGAGTATTTGGCGGCGTCGCTTTCGGGGAAGTCCCAGCGGCAGCGGTTGTAGCGGCGGAAGGCGTTGGGAATGTCCTTGCCCATGCGGTAGCTTTCGCCGGCCCAGAATAAGGCTTGGGCGGTGAGTTCCTGCTCCGGGAAGCGCTTGGCAAAGGCGTCGAATGATTTCCCCCCTTTCGCGAAGTCCTCGAGCTTGTAGTGGCACTGGCCGATGCGGAAGGCCATCTTTGGGGTCCATTCGTGGTTCGGGAAACGCTCGAGGAATTTTGAGCCGACCGAGGCGGCCACTGCGTGGTCTTCCTTCACGTAGAAGTGCTCATTGATGCGGAGCATGACGTTGGCGATGAGGGGGCTTTTGGGGTAGGTGCCGGCGAGCGTGACGTAGGCTTCGAGGGCTTCGTCGAGTTCGCCTGCTTCCTCGTGGCATTGGCCGAGCTTGTATTGGGAATCCGGGGCAAGGTTGTGGCCGGGGTGGTTTCGGACGATGGATCCGTAGGCGGCGATTGCCTCGTCCCAAGCTTCCATTTCTTGAGCGAACTGACCGAGGAGGTAGGAGACGCGCGGAGCGTATTTGGGATTTGGGTAATCGTCTTTGAGTTCACGGAGGATCCGACGGCCGGAGGCTAGGTCGGCGGCGGCTTCTTCGTCGTGCTTGAGCCTGCGGTGACTCTTGAAGAGCTCGAAGTAGCTTTCGGCAATGTGGAACTGGGTCTGGATGGCGAGTTCCTCGTCTTTGTAAACTTTGCTGAAGGCAGCCATGACGCCATTGGTGCCGATCGCGACCGGGATCATCCGTTCGATGATGGGTCGGCCGTCCGGGGTTTGCGGGACGTTGTCGAGATATCCAACGGTGATTTCATCCCCGAAGAAGGCTTCGATGCGTCCCTTGAAGTTTCCGGCGGTGGGTTTTGCTTGGGCGAGCAGCGGAAAGGAGGCGCTGAAGACGCCGCTATGGGTGAGGGTTTCCTCAAGCTCGATGGTCTCGTCCTCGCCGCTGGCGGTGACGATGCGGATGAGGGCTTTGTCCCGATCGCTGGAAATGTCGCGGTCGGGGTCTTCGAGGCGCAGGAAGATTTTTTTACCGACGTGGGCGATCTCGGCTGGTTCCAAATACTCCTGATCGGTGATCTGGAGGGTGGCGGCTGAGAAGAGGGCGGCAGATGCTTTGAGTGAGGTCTGCGCGCCATCCGGTCGGGAGTCATCAGCGTATCGGGCGGTGAAGGTGTCGCTACCGATGACGCTGAGCACGGTAAGCGGGGCCGTTGTTTTGTCGGAGCCATCGTCGAGGGCTGCTTCAGGATCGTTATCGACCGGAAGGATGATTTTTCCGAGGCCTCCTCTGGGTAAGGATCCGTCGTCGGGGATAATCGTGGCGCTTTCCAGACCACCGAGGAGGAGAGGGATTTGTCCCACGAAGCGTCCTTCCAGGAGGGCCGGATTACGGGCTTCCGCGAGCGCTTCATCATCGACCGCAAAGGCGCGGGAGAGGACGCATTGCACTTGGATTTTGGCGCCCTGGCTGGTGACGACATCGACGAGAACGGTGCTGCGCGAATCTTGGGCTTGATCGGGATCGATGACTTCCACGGTGAGCGGAAGCCGGTATTCGACCTTGCTGACGAAGTCGTCGGGACGTGGGCTCTCGATGGGGATGATTCGCGGGGCTCCTTCCACCGGCGTTTCGCTGTCCACAATTTGAATGCTTGCTTCCGTCGGTTCGTTGAGGAGGACGGTGGTCTCTCGATAGAAGGCGTGACCGGGGAAGGTGTTCTGAGTGTCCTTGTAGCGAAGGTAGACCTTGTCTCCTTTTTTGACGACGACTTTGCCATCTGCCGCTTCGGCGGCGGTGTCGATTTCGGCGAGGAAGACCCCGGTCGAGGCCCCAGTTTCGGTGGCGGTGAGCTTAAAGGGCGGATCAGCATTGATCTGAACCTCGACTTCGACTTGGTCCCGTTCGAGCCCGATATCAAAATCGAAATCGACGACCTCGGCGACGATCCGTTCACCGGGCTCGATGCGGAGGAGTTCCTTGCGGGATCCTTTTACCGATCCGTCGCCATTGCGGGCAAAGTCATAACTGATCGGGGTGATTTCGCCGTTGTAGTAGGTGGCGGTGAGCGATTGTGTGAGGAGCCGGTTGCGTTGTTCGGCTCCTGCGGTGAGTTCATCAAGGTAGGAAACAGTGACGGTATCGCCCGGGGCCAATTCCAGGATCGTGTTGCGGGCGAGTTCCATGACGTCGGCTGCTGGCGGCATATGTTTATTGCCGCCTCCATTGATTTCGACATTGTTGATCGCGATGGCCTCGCCACGGTATTCGAGGAATTCGAAATCGAGGTAGCGGAGCTCGCGGAACGGCATCGAGAGCGTCCAGCGGTTTTCCTCTTGTTTGATTTTGGCAGGTGGAGCGGGGGTGAATTTTTGAATATCGGCGGCGGGATCGAAGTCGGCGGCGCCAAAGGAACGGATTGTGATGGCGGATGACTGTCGGTTTTCGCGGGCGCGGCGAGCTTCGACGGACTTTACCTCGGGGCTAGCGATGGTGAGGATAGTCAGGTCATGCACGCCACGGGGAGCGAAGATGTCGATGCTTTGTTCCCCGGCGCCGACGGGAAGTTCGAGGTGTCCGTTGAACATGACGGCGGTGTTGCGGCCGGAGACTTCGATTCGGATGGCACCCGCGCGTTCTTGCACGAAGGGGCCAGACCACAAAAGAAAGTAAGCGTCTGTCCCTTCTTCGGGCGCTTGCCACGAAAGGGTATCGACCTTCTTGATTTCGCTGGGTTCGACCTTTTGGACCAGATCGACAATCTCTTTCCAGGAATAGTTCTCTCGCAAGTTCTTGGTGGGCGTTTTGTAAACGCGGAGGTGCATCCCGGTCTCCGGAAATTTGAGAGGAGGCGCAGGGTCTGCAGGAGGAAAGGCGGCGAGGTTGAACCAAAAACGTCCGTCGTGGCTGCCGCGAACTTGCATACGGACTGGAGCTTCTTGTTCGGCCTGCGGGGAGCTCAGGATGATCGACTCGGTCGGGCGGAGTTCCTTCATGTCGACCGAGAGCGATTTCGGGGCCGAGCCATCCGGTTCGCTGCGCCAGGCGGTGTCGAGGGAATGGTCGATTGCCATGAGCGGGCTGTGGTCGAGCGCGGAGTCGGAGGCTTTGGCCCCTGCTGGAAGCTCGCCGGTGCGGGCCATGCCGAGAAAGACTCCTCCGTGAAGGCTCTCTTCCTCAATCATGAGCTGGACCTCGTCACCACTGGAGGAGGCGAGTTTGATACTGACCTTGTCCTGGGCGGCGGTGAGGTCGCGGTCGCCGTCCTTGACCTGGAGGTAGATCAAGTTGCCGGGTTTGATCTGATTCTTTGGTCGGGATGCGGAGCGTGATTGCTCTTCTTGATTGCCGGCAATTTCCTTTTTTAGGGTGTCGGTGAATGACGCGTCATCTTCGTTGATGATCTCGCTACTGGCGATTTCAAGCGATCCGTCCGAGGCGATGCGCAGGCGGGTGTTGCTGAGGAATTCGAATTGGAACTGCTTCTTGAACTCCTCGGGGTAGTCTACCGTGATGACGTCGCCACCGGTGACCTGGAGGACGCCATCTCCGGTATTTGCTTGGCCGAGGATGGTTGGGAATTCGGTGAGGAAAATTCCTTTGCCAGCGCCTCCGCTGGTGAGGAAGGATTCCTCGCGATCATTTCCAGGGGTGGTGCGGACGACGACCGGAATGCGGGTGTCACCGCGGCTGATGCCGAGGTCGGGGTCTTGTACCACGACCGAGAGGGCCTTGCCGGGAGTGTGCCAGAGCTTTGATTCCTGACCGAGGCGTCCGACGGTGCGGAGCGTTTCGAGTTGGGTCAGGAAGCGTTGTTCGATCCCATAGACTTCGGCGAGGTTGTAGAGTGTTTCGTTGGCAAGTTCGGCATCGGGGGCTTGCTCCAGGATGGTGAGGAAGATCCTGCGGGCTTCTTGGTTATCGTCCTGACGGATCGCGAGGACTCCCTGGAGGAAGTTGGCGCGGATCGCGATTGCCGGATTGAGGTTTTGCGAGAGGTCGGTGAATATTTCCCCGGCTTGATCGTAGACTCGCTGGGCCATGTAGGTTTCACCGATCCCGAAGCGCGCTTCGAGGGCTTCGGGTTGATCTTTGTAGATGTTTAGGACGGTCGTGAATTCGGCACGGGCGATGTCGAACTGTCTTGCCCTTTGGTAGTTGCGGGCGAGGAGGAGTTGGACGCGGGACTTGTCGCGAATGTCGACCTTTTCGGATTCGCCGAATTTGATCATCCAGCCGCGGAGGATGTCCTCGGCTCGTGCGTGGTCTTCTGGAGTTCCTTGGGCGATGTGAATCTTCGCTCCGAAAAGGAGGAGTTCGACCGGCAGTTCATCACGGTGTTTGTCGAAGAGTTCCTTGTTCGCGTAGTAAGCTTGCTCGGAAAGTTCGGCTTCCCCAAGGCGGCGGTGGAGGATGATTTGCAAGAGGGGGGCGATGGGGCTGTCGGCAGGAATGTCCGCACTCAGGCTTCCCATTTTTCCGTAGGCCTTGCGGAGGAGGTTGCGGGCTGCTGTTGTTTCGGCATTGCCGACCGAGCGGATTGTGTTGAGGAGGCCGTTGAGAATGGCGGCACCGAGCTCCAGGTCCTCCCGGGCGAGGGCCGCCTGGGCATAGGGATAGATGCGTTTCCAGGATTCGTGGTGCTGGTCGGCTTGTTGAATGAGATTTTGGGCGTGGAGGAGGCGGTCGATTGACTTTGGTTTGTTGGCGAGGAGTTCCATTCCGGCTTCGGTGCTGACTCGGCCGAGGCGGAGATCGCGGACCATACCAAAAACGCGGTTTTTCTTATCCGTCGGCCAGTCTTCGGGCTTGGCATTGCGGGCGGTTTCCAACCAAGTGCGGGCCGGCCATTCGCCCATTCCCCAGGGGCGGAAGGGATCCTGGTCGGCGCGGTTACGGGATTTCTTGAGGAGCGATGCCATTGCGTCGAGATTGTCGGCGAGGAAGAGTAAATTAGCGAAGTCAGCAGCATAGGTTCCGTGGTGGTCGGTGTCGGCGGCGGCGCGGGATTTGAGAAATGTTTGGGCAGCCGCTGGCTCGAGGATTGAGGCGAGGCGACGTGCGCAAGACACGTATTCCGGGTCGTTGGGGTCGAGATCCATGTGCGACTTCCACCATGCGGCCGCTTCGGTTTTCATGCCGAGTTCGTTCATGATATCGCCAATGCGGGTGCAGTGGGCGGAGTTGTTTTTGCTTTGCTTTGCCGATTGCGTGATCCAAGGGATCGCCTTCCGGATGATTTTCTCGTCCTTCGTTTCGACGAGGCGATACCAGGTGTCGTAGTGGGACGGGGCAGCGGAAATGGAGAGGAGGTGTTTGGCAGCGGTGAGCTTAGTGGTCGCGACTTCTTCTTTCTGAGTGTAAGCGGCGGCTTCGAGCCATTGCTCGGCAGCGTTGAGGTCCTTGGGGAATTCTTTACAAAGATTCTCGTAGTGCATCGCGGAGCTGGCCTTCGATTTACCGCCGAGGTGATGCCGGTAGACATACGCCAGGCGTGCCAAGATGAGGTGCCGTTGCTCCTTGTTGAGTTTTTGCTGGAGGAGCTGTTGGCATGCTTGTCCGGATTTACCCCCGTTTTCGCGGGTGCTCTTCCAGAGCTTTGTCGTGGAATCGTTCTGGTGGGTCTTCTTTGCGGCCTGCCAAGTGCGATTACGTTGTTTGTCCTTTGGCGCACGTTTCCAGACACGGTCCTGGAATCCCTCGAGGTGTGGGAAGGCTTTCGCGCTGGCACTCACGGCGGCGAGATTTTTTCGGAAAGTTTCCTCACCGGTCGCGGATTTATAAAGGAAGCTCGTGATTTCCTCCGACCAGCCATCGGAGCTGGGAGATTTTGCGAGATATTCGAGCGCCATGCGTCTGGCTTTGGCGGTGTCCTTCAGGCCGTCGCGATAGACATCGAGGGCGAGGACGGCACGTATTGGACCTGCTCCGTTAGGGTTCTGGCCGACCAGCTTAAGGAGACCCTGCTCTGCGCGTTTGAGGTTCTCACCACACCAGCGAACGTAGGTCCGGGGCAGGTCGCTGATGATGATATTTTGGAGGAGAATATCTTCCGCGATGGCGAGTGCGCGAGTGGTGTCCTTTGCGGTGGCTGCGGCCTCGGCAGCGCGGACAAGGGGGGCGTAGCGATCCTCGTGGTGCGGATAGGCGGCGAGGTAGCGGCGGGCTTCGGCCTCGATTTCCGAGGGGGCTTTGGCCGCACTAATCATGGCCTCGACGAGACTCCGGTGAATGTCATCGTGACCGGGAGTGAGCGCTTTTCGGAATGATTGGATGGCATTCTCAAACTGTCCAAGGCTGGACTGAAAGCGTCCTGTTTTGAACCAAAGTTCACGTTTCGTGATCGCGTTGAGCGGAGCGTTACGACGCACAAGAGCTTTGGCGATTTGCAGGCCCTCGGCCCACTGCTCGGACCTCTCGGCGGCATACATTCCTTGAAAACCCACGCCGGTAAGGAGAGGTTCAGCGGGGAGCTTGGCGAGCATCGCGACCGCAAGGGAAGAGGCTTTTTTGTAGGTGGTTCCGTTGTTGGCTTGGATGAACAAGCGCAGGGCGTTGACACCTTGATCGGTTGTGCCGCCGTTTTGCCAGAGCACAAGACGTTCGGCGGCGGCGAGGTTGTCACGACCGGTATGTTCATAGGCGGTGGCGATTCGATCGTGGACTTTGTTGATTAGGGAATGTTTCGGAAAAATTTCGAGGAATTGCCGTCCGGTCACGATGACGTCTTCGTGGCGGGCGGTGACGGCGTAGCCGGTGATGAGCTTCAGCATCATGGCGGCCCGTTCTGGATTTTCGGTCTGGGTGCGCGCGAACTTTCCGGTGGTCCGGATGAGTCCGAAGACTTGTTCGTTTTTCCAATAGAGATCGATGAGTTCGCTCATTAGCTTCGCTCCGGTGGGTGAGGACTCGGCGGTCTCTTTGAGCTTGGCTTCCAGGTCAGCAGCTTGGTTGGCCTGGACCGGAACCATGAGTGCGAAAAGTAGAACGAGGGCGAGATGGGGAATGAGTGTTTTCAAAATCCTGCTTTTTTGAGCGCTTCGACGATTTTATTGGCCTCCGAGGCGATCTCGCTTTCGGGGTAGTTGTTGATGAGTTGTTCAAACTTGCGGCGAGCCTCCGGCTTGCGTTTGAGTTTGTAGAGACAGCGACCGTAGTTGAAGAGGATGACGTCGAGGAAGTTCGCGTCGGGGTGGTCTGAAAGGACGTTTTCGAAGACATCGATGGCCCGGGCGTAGTCTTCTTTCTTGTAATAAAAGGCAGCCATTTTGGCGACTGAGTCTCCGACCCGGCCGGAGTCGGGGAATTGCTCGTAAACTTTCTGGTATGCGAGGAAGGCCTTCTCGAAGAGCTGCGCGGATTGGCCGGCGGTGGCCTTCAGCGCCATTTCTTCGTAACATTCGCCGGTGAAAAATTGGCCTTCGCCCCGCAATGGGCTGGTAGGGAGCTTGGCAATACTGGAGTAGAGGCTGATGGCACGCGGGAAGTTCTCACGCATTCGTTCGACGTGGGCTTGTTGCAACATCGCTTCATCCACGAAGGAGCTGGCGGGGAATTCGTTGAGGAGGCGCCGGCTCATGCCGAGGGCCAGATCGAGTTTATCCATCGCAAAGTAGATTCGCCAAAGTTGCACGTAGGTTTCCTCGAGGAGCTTGCCGCCGACCTCGCGGGCTTGGGCGTGAATCTCTTCACACACATCGAGGGCCTCGGTGTATTTCAGGTCGGCTTTGTCGTTGAGCCCGAATTCCTTGTAGTAGTTGCCGACCTCTGTGAGGGCCGAGGCTGTTCGGAGTTGGGTTTTCAGGCGGAGTTCCTCGTCGGAAATATCGGTGCGGGTGACGCGGACTTCGCCGAGGTTGCCTTCAATAATCCTAGTTTCAGCAGTACGAACGATTGCGCCCTCGCTGAGATTTTGGTCGTCGCGATAGATTAGGCGGATTGTCTGGCCGGGTTCGCCGGTGAGGGTATCTTTGGCAGTGCCGAGGCGGAGTGGGATGGCGAGGCGGAAGGTGCCTTTTTGTTCTTGTTCCCGCAGAGTCACGAGGACTGCGCGGACCATGAGGAGCGGATCGATTTGCAATTTAATATCTTCGCCTTCCGGTCCTTCGGTGAGCTCGCCGCTGGCGACGCGCTTGGCGAGTTCATCGTCGATTTCGTCAGCCGTTTTGCGTCGAAAGATTTGGATCGTGGCCTCGATCATGTCCGCTCCTTCGGTGGTATCGTGATCGGCGTCGGTGACCTGGAGGTGGAGTGATTTTCCGAGGACGGCGGCGGGGAGGTCGCGGAAATAGGATCCATCGGTGATGCGGGCGACTCCGTTGCCTACGACGACAACTTCTTTTAGGCGTTTTTCGTCGAAGCTTTTCTCGGCGGTGTGGGCGTCGATGTATGTGACGGTGATTTTGTCACCTCCGCGGACTTCGAGAGTTCCGTTGTTCGGCACTGCTTTGTCGAGGCGAGTGGGGATGCGGCCCAAGGCGATGCGCGCATTTCGTCCGACTGGATCACAGAAGAGGGTTTCTTCGTCACCGCCTTTGGTGCGGCAACGGACCTCGATCCGGGTGCCTGGTTCAAGGATGGCGAAGTCCTGATCATCGATCTTGACATAGAGGCGTTTGCCCGCCTCGACTTTTTCGACAAGCGAGTCTTTGGATGAGAGGGCGGTGCCTACTTTTTCGAGGGCTTCGATTGCCCGGCTGTAGTGGTCCAGTTTGAAATGACCGAGGCCTATATAGTAATAGGCTTCATTGACTTCGGGGGAGGTTGGGAACTTTTCAATGACGTCACGCATGATGCTGAAGCACTTACCGTAGTTACCGGCTTCGTAGAAACAGGTGCCGGTATTCAGGAAGGCGTAGGCGCGTTTTTCATCGTTTTCGTTGCTTTCGATTGCGGCGGCTTCGTAGTGGAGGCGGGCTTTGTCGAAGTCCTTGATTTCCTTGAGGAGATGATCACCGAGGCGCAGGTGGGCTTCGAAGCGGATCTTGCTGCGGGGGTAGCGTTCGACGACTGATTTCCAGATCTCGAGGGCCTTTTCGTTTTCCCCAAGTTCAAGGCGGGTATCGCCAGCTTGCAAGAGCTTGCGGGCCGCGCGGTCCTCGATGATGGAGCCGCGCTCAAGGGGTTTCTGCGATTGGGCGAGGAGTGGTAGGGCGAGGAGAAAAAGGAGAAGGAGACGAGCGATGAAGTGACTCATATTTTTCAAGCGAACAATTCGTGGATGGGAGTCGCGCCCTTCGGGACGACGCGCATCGGGCGGCCTTGGGGAGTGAAGAGTTCCTTATCTTGTTTAATTCCAAGGGCATGGCACATCGTGGCGTGGAGGTCAGAAACTTTGACCGGGCGTTCGGCGGGAGCCATGCCGTCTTCGTCCGAGGCACCGACGATGGAACCTCCCTTGATACCGCCACCGGCCATCATGGCGCTAAAGCAGCGAGCCCAGTGATCGCGTCCGCCGCCGTCGTTGATACGGGGGGTGCGTCCGAATTCGCTGAGGACTACCACAAGCGTTTTGCTGAGCATGCCGTTCGCCTTGAGGTCGGAAAGGAGGGAGGCGATGGCGGGGTCCATGGCGGCGCCGTGGTTACGCATGGCGTCGAAAATGTTGCCGTGATTGTCGAAACCGCCGCGGTTGACTTGCACGAAGCGGACTCCTTTTTCGACGAGGCGTCGGGCCAATAAGGCTCCACGTCCGAACTCGGTGTCACCGTATTTCGCGACTGTTTTGGGATCTTCGTCTTCGAGTTCGAAGGCTTTGAGGGCGGGACTCTCCATGAGATTAACGGCGTCTTTTAAGGCGGTCTGGGAAGCTTTTAGTTCCTTTGATCCTTTCTCGCCGGAGGTGCGGGCGTTCATTTTTTCGAGGATCTGGAGACGTTGCATTCCACGGGCGTGGCTGATGCCTTCGGGAAAGGCGAGGTAGGGGTCTTTTTGGCCGGGACGGCCGACAAAGTAGGCTTCACACTGTTGCCCGAGATAGCCGGCACGTGCCGGTTGACCGCTGATGCTGACTAGAGCTGGGAGGTCGCCGAGTGGTTCGCGTTCGTGCACGACCAATGAGCCGAGGCCGGGGTGCATAATGTTGGGCGATTGGTTGAATCCGGTTTGGAGTTCATACTGCGCCCGGCCGTGGTCGCCATTGGTTCCGGCAATGGAACGAATGAGCGCGCCGTGATGCATTTGCTTTGCAAGTTGCGGAAAAATTTCCGAGATCTCCATGCCATCCACAGAGGTCTTGATGGGATTGAACTCGCCCTGAACCTTGCGGCCGGGCTTAGGATCCCAGGTGTCGAGGTGACTCATGCCACCGCTGTTCCAAAAGAGAATGACATGCTCGGCCTGAGCTCTGCCGGGAGTGGTTTGGGCTAAAAGTTGGCTGATGGGCATACCGAGGAGGCTCGCACTGAAGGTTTTCAGTATGCGACGTCGGTTGATTTGGTAATCGTTGCAGGACATTTTTTGAGGCGAGATGAAATTAGGGGAGAAAGCGGAATTCGTTGGAGTTGATAAGGGCCCATCGGAGGTCGGCCATGCCTTGGGAATGGTCATCGACGATGGTGCGGGCGTCGGATTTTTCGTCAGGAGTTGGGAGGCGAGTCAAAATTTCTTGGTATGCCCAATCGATGGCGAGGTTTTGGTCTTTTTTCAGGAGGTGATGAAGGGGTTCCAAGGTGCCGACGCGGGAGGCTTCGTGAGTCATGCGACCGTTGAGCATCATGAGTTGTTGGCGCAGTGAGGATGCTTCATCGCGGAATTCACCGAGTCCAGTGCGGGCCGGTTGGCCAAAGACGCGGAGGAAATGCGCGGGCGGAGCGGGGGTGGCCATGCGCATGGCGCTGTCAAAGCGTGGATTGTCATCTACGGTCTCGGTGATCGTCTCGGTTTTGTATTTCATCACCTTACGCTGCTCGTCCTTTTGTATCGCTGCCATTTCCTCGGCCTTGATTTGCTCGTTGGACTTTTCTCGCATCGACACGAGTTCGGTTTGCTCCTTACTGCTGAGGATAGAGCTGAAGTCGATTTTCAGTGATGATTCGAGGTCGTATCCGTCACCGCGCATGGCGGGTTGCCCGGCCATCGTCGTTACTTTCTCTGCGTCTCCTGCTTCGACCATCGTGAATTCTCCGGTTGCGATCTGGATCTCACGGGAGACCTGTTTGTTGTTCGCACCTTTTGGCCATTTGAAATCCTCGAGGTGTCCGGCGACGACGATGCTGTCGTAGAGAACTTCTCCGAGCATCCGGCGCGACGGGGCGGCAGCGAAATTCAATTCGCTTTTTTCGCGTAATTCGAAGGGAGTATCGGCGGGTAGGGCGGAGCGGCGGTAGACGTCGGAGAGGGTGATGATCCGTATCAGAGTCCGGAAATCATAGCCGCTGGCGATGAACTCTTGCGCGAGGAAGTCGAGCGTGGTGGGATGATGGAGCCCGTTGTAGTCGGAAAAGTTGTCGAGCGGTTCAACGAAACCGTGACCGATCAATTCTGCCCAGACGCGGTTGACGAAGGCCCTGGCAAAGTAGTCGTTGCGGGGATCGGTGATGAGTTGCGCCAGTTGATCGCGTAGTTCGCTGGAGCGGTAGAGGTCGCCATGGACGTTGAGCTTTTGGCTTTCCTTTTTAGCCTCCTCCAGCACCGGATCACTGGGCCGTCCGATATTCGGTTCGACGGAATCGAGGAGAGCGTCGAGGGAGGCGGTATCATCATCGGTGGAGTTCTCCTGCTCTTGCGAGAGACGAACTGCTTCAAAGCGTTGGATGTGGTGGGGAGTTTTTTCGAAGTGGCCTAACTGGAAGGGGAATCGTGGCTTGACTGGTTTGCGGTCACGAGTTTCGGCCTTATCCTCGGGCGGCCAGAGGACCGTCATTTCGTTTCCTTCCGTGGTGTAGACTGACCCGCCACGGCGTCGGCTCTCCATCTTTTTGGTTTTTCCGAAGAAGGCGGCGAGGTCGTAGAAATCCTTTTGGGCCCAGTCATCGAAGGGATGGTCGTGGCACATCGCGCAGCCGATCTGAACTCCAAGGAAAATCTGTGAAGTGGCAGCTGCGAGTTCCATGGGTTGGGCATCATCACCCAAAATATATCCGACTGCCGGATTCGAATTGGCCCGTCCTGAGGCGCTGATGAGTTCCCGAACCAAGACATCGTAGGGTTTTTTCTGTTCGATAGATCCGTGGAGATAGGCGAGTAATTGATTGCCTCCGGTAACGTTGGAGCGGACTCGTAACATGTCGGCCATGAAGACCGTCCAGCGGTCCGCGAAGCGCGGCTGGGAGGTGAGTTTTGAAATGAGCTTCGTCTGGCGATTTTCGCCCCAGCCTTCATACTCCCGAACTTCGTTCATCGTCGGAATCCGGCCGATGAGGTCGATGGTGGATCGTCGGAGAAAGGCCGCGTTATTGAGGGTTTGCGTGGTGACGACTCCGGTGCCGGCATTTTCTCGCCGCAGGATATCGTCAAGCATCGCCGCAGCCTCGATATTCGAGCGAGGGGCCTTCTGTGGCAGGGCCACCCGTTTGGGCGCTTCCGGCTTCCGCTCGGTGAGAGTCACGCCTTTAGGCCATTTTGCACCACCTTCGACCCAAGCATCCAGAAGGGCGACTTCCTCGGGTTTTAAAGCCCGTCCTTCATCCGGCATCACTCCTTCGTCGATCGGGCGTAAATGGATTCGGACCAAAAGCTCGCTCTTTGCGGAATTGCCCGGCACGACAGCTTCGGCAGTATCTCCGCCTTCCAAGAATTTCTCATGCGTATCCATTCGCAGCCCACCTTTGATTTTCGATGCTGTATGACAGCGCACGCAATTACTTTCTAGGATAGGCTGGATCTGCTGTCGAAAGTCCGGGACAGCGGCTAAAACGGGCGAAGCCGCGGCCAGAGTGCTCAGAAAGCGAATAATGGAATGCAGTTGGCTCAAGGTGTGGGGAATTACGAAGGAAATTTCAAATAGGCTAACAACCACGAAAGGAAAAGAAACCTTTCGTTTACCCTGAGCTTAATCGGAAGGTTTAAATCTCCACGAAGATTGTCTCATAGCAGTGCTGCTCTTCTCTATGTGAAATGTCACCAATCATTCCCGCTGCAGCGTCCATGGCGATGCATGAATCCAGAAGTTCTGGGAATAGCACAGATTACAAAATCATTTGAACGGTCGGACTAGGTTTGAAGTGGTCCCGTTTTTGTAGCCAGTAAATTCTTGGGCTTGCGGCCCGTCCGCTCAAACGCCCTTTGGAGAGCTCTGATACAAAATTCAGTGTCCATCGAGTTGTCGCATCCCTGGCGACGCGGGCTTTGAATTAGGCACTCAGGTGCCTTCTTTTTCGTCGACTCATTTGGTTTTATTTCAGGGTTGTCGCCCCCTAAAAGACCAGCTCAATTCATCAACAAGCTTCTGGCTCCGTTTCCTGGGGCCACTTCAGAATGTTGCATTATCTCGTCTCAGTCCTTTCTTGTTTCTCTGCTGGCGGAGAATCCGTGGGTGCTGGCAGAAGTGTGTGAAAAAAATAACCCCAGGGCACCCAGTGGTGGTCTGGGGCGGGTTCTTTGATCGAATTTCTCAGTTAGCGAAGGCCAAGGCGGCGTTGGTATCGCAGAGGGCTTACTTTCTGATGCAATAGATCCGAGCAGAGGTGCGGAGGAGGAGGCTTTTTCCGGCGATGGCAGGAGTGGCCATACCCATGTCGTCTTCGGCGAGTTGGTTGGTGTGAAGGAGCTTAAAATCCTTACCTGCTTTGCATACATTGGTTCCCCCATCTTCGTTGAAGCAGAAGATTTTTCCTTGGTAAGCCCAAGGGGATGCGGTGAATCCGGTGGAGCCGGGGAGGCGTTGTTTACCGTAGATCTCTGCTCCGGTTTTGGGATCGAGGGCGGAGAGGTAGCCGCGGTCGAGGAGAATGTAGATTTGATCCTGGTAGAGGAGAGTTGAGGGATTGTAGGGGGCTGCCTTCCAGTTACTCCAGGCGATGTATTTGTTCGAAGTTTTTTTTGAACTCACCGAGATGTCACCATTGGCACCGGGCCGGATGGCGTAGAGCGGTCGGGACTTGTCGCCGACATAGCCGGAGGACAGGTAGAGCAATCCGTCGTGAGAATACGGCGTAGCGATGGTGATACTGGACATGCCTTTTAAGGACCAGATTTCCTTCCCGAGCAGATCGTAGGAACAGGTGCGGCCGGATCCGGGGACGACGATTTCAGTGCGTTGTTCATTTTGCCAAATGTAGGGGTTGGACCAGTTGGACTTTTCCTGGCGTGGCGTTTTCCAGATCTCCTTGCCGGTGTCTTTTTGGAGGGCGATCAGAGAAGACTCTTCCTCGTTGTCGTTGACGAGGTAGAGGTGGTCTTTGTGCAGAACGGGCGAAGAGGCGGTTCCCCATCCATAGCGAGTCTTGTAGGCGGGTACTTCGCGGGACCAGTTTAGGTTTCCTTCAAAGTCCAAGGCATAGAGTCCCTGACCACCGAAATAGCAGTAAACTAGCTTGCCATCGGTGACCGGAGTCTCAGAGGCGTAGGAGTTTTTTAGATGGATGGAAGACTTGGGTTTTCCACGATGGACTTCCTTGTCCCAGAGGATTTTTCCGGAATCCAGATCGAGACAGAGAACTTTCCAAAGATGAATAGATTCGGGAATATCGGGGCGGTTTCCTCCGAAATAGAGTCCCTTTTTCGGGCTCTCGGTATCACCTAGGTTGACGACGGTGGTAAGGAAGACCCGCTTGCCCCAAACGACAGGGCTGGACCAACCCCGGCCGGGGATATCGGTTTTCCAGGCGACGTTTGCGGTGCTGGACCAGGTGTCGGGAAGGCTGGGGTTTTCGGAAATCCCGCGCGAGCCGGCCCCGCGAAAGGCGGGCCAATTTTCCTGGCCGGGAAGTGGGAGCAGAAGAGTGAGGAAGAGGAGAAAAGGGCGCATATAATAAACGATTTTCAAGAGAGAATCGTGCTTTTGGCCGAAAGGCGAACAAAGAATGTTGGGAGATTTCTAAGAAAGATTGATTTTAGATGTCACAAATAGGGACTCCGGCGCCAATATTGTGTGGAAATCCTTCCGTTTAATCTTATGAATTTTTTTGTTTTATCAATATGGGTTTGTCTTTTGATGGTGTCCTTGGCTGCCGGTCCACGGGATACTGAGTGGAAGAAGGTGGCTGCGGCAATGAGCAAGGATCAGCCGAAAACGCAGATCGAGTTGCTGATCGAAATCGAGAAAGCGGCCTTGGCTGAGGGGAAATGGGCGGAGGCTTCGCGAGCGATGGCTCAGCGGATTGCGACGGAGGGTAAGATCGAGGGGGCCGCCTTGGTGATTAAGAAGTTGGATGCGGAGCTGAAAACGGCTCCCGAGCAAGTGAAGCCGGTCTTGCGGGTTTTGGCGGCGGGCTGGATGCATCGCTATTACCGGCAGAACCAGTGGCGGTTTGCGCGGCGGAGTTCGACAGGTGAGCCGGCGGGTGATGATTTGGAAACTTGGGATCTGGCGCGCATTCTTTTGGAGATTGATGAGCGGATGCAATTGGCTCTGGCCGACGCGGCGGCCTTGAAGGCGATTCCGGTTGGCGAT
>OJFK01000052.1_pt1 | contig 43403 bp, 33 predicted proteins | sample 1594101 | NCBI WGS metagenome assembly OJFK01 (sample SAMN05416723, study PRJEB24817) | seawater metagenome | isolation source: Sea water | place: Canada:Atlantic | collected 2013-07
GTTATGGGATTGGGGCAACATTAAAAGCCACACTGGAAGATGGAAGCATCCTGACCCGCTATCTCGCTCTGTCGCGCGGATTTTATGCGTCGGACGAACCCTTCGTTCACTTTGGGTTGGGCGGGAACACCGTCATCAGCGAATTACAAATCGCATGGCCGGGTGGGGTCACGCAGAATTTTAAGGATGTTCAGGCAGATCGATTCTATACCATTACCGAACCCGCTAAAGGTGATTTAGTGGATGCCGGGAAGATCGTGCCTTTATACCTCGAAAAGGAAAGGGCTCCGGGCGGGAAGCATATTGAGATCGTTTTCAACGATTTTGAACGACAGCCGCTGTTACCTTTAAAGCATTCGCAACTTGGGCCGGGCGTGGCGTGGGGGGATGTTGATGGAGATGGAGATGATGACTTATTTATGGGGGGAGGACGTGCCTTTTCCGGACGTTTGTATGTTAACGAAAAGGGGAAGTTTGTCGACCGGTCGCCGGACTGTTTCACTGAGCATAAGGATTGCGAGGATATGGCACCCTTATTTGTCGATGTTGATGGCGATGGCGACCGGGATCTTTACGTCGTAAGTGGAGGGGTGGAATGTGAGCCTGCTGCTGCTGTTCTGGCTGACCGTTTATATTTGAATGACGGTAAAGGAGAGTTTGTCAAAGCTCCGCCGTCGGCACTCCCGCCGACGAAAGACAGTGGCAGTGTGGCTTGTGCCGCGGATTTTGATCGCGATGGGGACATCGATATTTTTGTCGGTGGTCGAGTCATTCCAGGCCGCTATCCTGAAGTTCCAACGAGCCATCTTCTGCTGAACGATGGGAAGGGCAATTTCGTCGAAGCTGCTTCTGAATCACTATCCCGAACCGGATTGGTCACGAGTGCCCTCTGGTCGGATGTTGATCAGGATGGCTGGATCGATCTTTTAGTGACCCATGAATGGGGGCCGGTGAAGGTATTTCAAAATCAGCAAGGTAAGTTGGTTGATACCACTAATGAGAGTGGCGTTGGGAATCTCCTTGGTTGGTGGAATAGCATTGCCGCAGGAGATGTTGATGCGGATGGTGACCTTGATTATGCCGTTGGAAACGTGGGACTGAATTCCAAGTATCATGCCTCGGAGGGGCATCCGGTTCTTCTCTACTACGGAGATATGGACGGGGCGGGGCGGCCCCGCATCGTGGAAGCTGAGTTTGAAGGGGAAACTCTTTATCCGGTGAGGGGGCGTAGTTGCTCTAGCAATGCCATGCCGGGATTAAAAAAGAAGTTTCCGACCTTCAAGGATTTCGCGATCGCTCCGCTGAATGATATTTACGGACAAGAGAAGCTCAAGGGATCCAAGAAACTGAGTGCCAATACCCTGGAATCAGGAATTTTGATCAATGTCACCAAGGAGGGCGGCGCTCCGAGATTTGAATTTCGTGAGCTCCCCCGGCTCGCGCAGATTTCCCCAATCTTTGGAATGGCTTTCACGCACATTGATGGAGACGCGTTTCCGGAGCTGTATGTCGTGCAGAATTTTTTCGGTCCCCAACGTGAAACTGGTCGAATGAACGGAGGAGTCAGCGTCCTCCTGAAAAATATCAATGGCAGCTTTGAGCCGGTTTGGCCGAATCGTAGTCATCTTCTTGTTGCCGGCGATGCCACGGCTTTGACGGTAGCTGATCTCAATAGCGACGGACTTCCTGATTTTCATGTGGCGGTGAATGCGGGAGTAGCAATGGCCTTTGAGGCGAATCCTCAGCACTATACAAATGAACAGATTCTTTGTCTTAAGCTCAAAGGGCGAGACGGGAATCCCGATGCCTCGGGCGCTCGTGTTACGGTTTCTGGAAAAGTGTCCCTCACCCAGCAAGTGAGCACAGGTGGTGGGTATCTATCTCAATCATCTCCCCGTCTGTATTTCCCTATCGGTTCGTCGAAGCCTGAGGCCATCGAGATTCAAGTTCAGTGGCCCACTGGAAAAATCGTAAAATTGCTCTTGGGTGATTTGGAGAGAACTGAGGATGTCTACGTGATTGAAGAGCAATCTCGCTGAAGGCGCTTGATTAAATTCTCTCGTAAAACTTGGCGGGTTTTGCGGAGGTAGCTTTCGATAAGCTTGAGCCGAGGCGCGCAGTGACTGGCTCGGATCGAACCCGAGTTGGGTCGTAGAGCTAAATCTCAGGGAAACTGTTGCGCCTTGACTGCGCCTGCTCCGAATTTTGGGGGGAATTAAGGGGTTTGCGATTTCTCGTAACCCCTTGAAAAAGAATGGAGCGGGTGAAGAGATTCGAACTCTCGACATCGACCTTGGCAAGGTCGCGCTCTACCACTGAGCTACACCCGCATTACGTTGCTTCGAAAAGCTGCGTTGCGAAGCACTCTTTGCCATTGTGGTCGATTTGTCGCAAGATTTTTTTACGACGTTTTTTCGCCGCGCCTCTAGCAGAAAAGTTCATTTGATTGCATAATTGTTAATTCTCATTAAGTAAGTGGTGATTTGATTTACAGGACCTTATTGTGAGTTCTTGCCGTTTTTTTAAGTCAAAAAAGCATAAGAAACCTCAGGATTGCCTCGTTTTTGATAAAAAATGTCAGTTCTGTGGCAAGGGAGATAAAGAATTATTAAGCGAGAACCTAAGCGCCCTTTTTACTTTTGATCCACTCATGGGGAGGCGAGCTTCGTTGAGATTTCCTAGTAATTTTATGCGATGTATCCAATGCGGCTCACTTGACGACAAGGTCGTGGACTCCCGGAGTTCCAAGGATGGGACCTCGATTCGTCGCCGCCGGGAATGCCTCAATTGTGGCTCTCGATTTACGACATACGAGCAAGTAGAGCGGACCGAGCTTCGGGTCATCAAGGCGGATGGGTCTCGTGAGGTGATCAACCGCGAGAAGCTCTTTCGTGGTCTTGTGAAAGCCTGTGAGAAACGGAAGGTCTCGATGGATCGGATTGGCCGCGCCGTTGATGAAATTCTTTCCGAACTCCATAAGGATCACCAACTTGAGGTTCCTTCCCGCGCGATTGGGGCCAAGGTGATGGACAAGCTTCATGCCATCGATCCGGTGGCCTACGTGCGTTATGTGTCGGTTTATCGCTCCTTCGAGGATGTCGGTGAATTCATTCGGGAAATTCAAGCCCTTGAAAACCGCTCTCGCAGCGATGTCTTCCAGCGGAAGTTCTTTAAATAATCCATGATCTGCCTCGTCGGAAATCTCCCGGTTTTGCAAGTCGGTCGCCATCAGGTGATCGGCTATGGCACCGAGTGGATTGATGAGGCACTGAGCCGGGCGGCGGATCGATGCAATCGCGATGACTTTCCTTTCATCGACGATATTCGCAATGGGGTTTTGCACTACTTGGAGCATCGTTGTCCGCTGCGGGTGCTTCCACTGAGTGATCTTTTCGAAAGAATGGAAAGCATGCTGCTAAAGATCGGCTGCGATGCGATCGCTCTCCAGCTGAAACCGATTGCGCCGCCGGTGACGATTTCTTTGGTTCGTTTCGCAAGAGAATCGGGGAATGGATTCGAGTTGGCCTTTTTCTGTCTCCTGACTGAGGACCTTCATGACCTTTCTGAGCAGGGGGCTGAGAGCATCACCTTCAAAGATATTGAAGAGAGCGCGATGATTCTTCGTGGGAAGAAAAGCTTTACGAAAGACTGCGAGAAGCTCGCGATCGAAATCCGGGATTTCTTGAAGAATTTTAACAAGGACCACGGCATTGCCGAACGCCAACTTCATTTGAGTGTGGAAAAATGAGTGAGAAGACCCTTTTTGAAAAGATTATTGCCGGTGAGATTCCGTCGGAGGTGGTTTACGAAGACGCTTTGTGCTTCTGCTTTCGCGACATCTCGCCACAAGCTCCGGTGCATCTTCTTCTGATTCCAAAGAAGCCGATTCCCCGGATCGCGGAGGCGACAGCAGAGGATCTCGAACTACTGGGTCACATGATGACGAAGGTTGGCGAGATTTCGCGGGCGGAAGGCTTTGCAGAAGAGGGATTCCGGACGGTTATCAATAACGGCACCCATGGGGGAGAGGCGGTGCCTCATCTTCATTTGCATATCTTGGCAGGCCGTCAGCTGCAGTGGCCTCCGGGTTAGCTTAGGGGCGGGCAAGACAGGCAGGATACCTATCCCACGGTTTTTTGGTCGAGGAAGTAGTCGATGAGCGCTTCCCTTGTGTTGATGGGGAGAAGTTTCGATTTGCTCGCTTTTTCGGACATCATTTCGCGGAGCTTCATGAGTTTACGGCCACCGGACTGGCTGTCGTAGCTATTGAAAAGGATGCGATAGCGCTTGTCGTTTTCTAGTTCCGCTTCTGGAAGGCCGTAGAGGGAGCGGTCGCTGTATCGGTCCTCTTTGGCCTCTGCGATTACTTCCTTGATTTGCGCTCCGGTGAGCGAGGCGTGCACGATCCAGTTTTCGTAAGGCAACCACTTCCACGCGTCTTCGATTGTTTTGATCCCGGGTTGGACGTCGCTGGTGCCAAAGGTGCCGTGGAAGATGAGGTCGGCTTCGCCATCGTGTTTCCTGGCCGAGGTGAGGAAGGACTTACAAAGGAGCTCCCAGTAAGGACTCGTTCTTCCGCGGGCGCTGATGGGGGATTTTACTTCTCCGATGACAACCTTGCGACGCTCTTCGGCATTCGTAACCGCTTCCTTGGAGCATTCGAGAATGAGGGGGTCGAGGGCCAGGCGATCGTCCATGAGGACGGTCCAGGCATTTCGTTTTACGAGTTTGCGTGATTCGAGGTCGAAGCTGAGGTCGACGCGGCCGCAGTTGATGCCGTAGTAGTTTGCCTGGGTGCAGAGGACATTCGACGAGTACCACGAAGGCCGGTCTTGATGCGTATGGCCTCCGATGTAGATGTCAACACCAGGCACCTTTTCTAAGAGATCTTGCACGGGGTTGGCGTAGTCATCGGCGCGCTTCCAGCCCATGTGGCCGAGGCAGACGACGGCGTCGACTCTTTCCGCACGGAGTTCTTTGACGCTTTGCTTGAGTGAGTCGAGAGGGGAGGTGACGCTAAATTCCTTGAGGAGTTCGGGGCGGGACCAGTAGGGGATGCCGGGAGTGACAAGCCCGACGAGTCCGACTTTAAATCCACCGACTTCCTTGATGACCCAAGGGGCAAGTTTGGAAAAGGGGTTACCGCTGATCTTGCCGGCGGGCTTTTGATCGATGGTGACGTTTCCGGTGATGACCGGCATCTTGGAGCGTTCGACGGCTCCGGAGAGGACATCGAGGCCCCAGTCGAATTCGTGATTTCCGAGGACCCAGCCGTCGTAGTTGAGCTTATTGAAGGCGTCGATCATGACGGCACCTTTCGTTTGATAGCCCGCGATGGTGCCTTGGTAGACGTCGCCGATATCGAGCAGCAAATTATCCGGGCTATCTTTTCGCCACTTGCGGATCTGGGTGGCGCATCGTGCGAGGCCGCCGAGGTCTCCGATGCCATCGTAAGTCTCGGTCGGAAGGATGTGCCCGTGGAGATCGGTGGTGTGGAAAAGGGAGATCGTCTTGAGTGAGCGATGGTCGGCGCCAAAGACGGGATGGGCCATCCAAGCGGCGGCTCCAGTGAGGAATCCTCGGCGCGTATTCATGTTCATTCGGATAAGTCTACGCGGACTAGTTCTTTATCATTGCGCATGAAGACGCTTTTCTCAGCGAAGGCCGGAGCGCTCCAGACAACGGGACGGCCGAAGGCTTCGTTGGTGGGCTCGAGAATGTGCTGACGACCGAGCTCCTTGTATCCTTCTTTGTTGAGTTTTGCCAAAATGAGATTGCCGCCTTCGTTCACGATCCAGAATTGCTCGTTTCCAGCGTGATGGGTGAGGTAGACCGTGCCGTGTCGACCGCTGGTGCGGTGTTCCTTTTCGACGACTGGCTCCTCTGTTTGCCAGAAACGTTTTCCATCTTCGAGGTTCGCTGCGACGAGACAGTTTGAGGAAATATCGGAGCCATAAATGACGCCATCGACAATGATGGGGGTGCTGTTGCAGCTGTAGAGTGCGGTTTTCGGTTTGCCCTTCCACGCGAATTTTGCGGTAGGTTGATCTTTGCCCAATTCGATGAGGGCTCCGATTCGCCCGATGCCGCTGGCGAACATCTTATTTCCCGACAATTGAGGGGTGATGACGGCCATGCCGTAGTTTGGCTTGAGGGGGAGGGCCCAGTAGAGATCTCCGGTTGAGGGGTTGAGTCCATTGATCGACTTAGTGTGCCAGATGATGAGTTGGTCCGTGCCACCGGCTTGGATGATCGAGGGAGGGCTGTAGCCTTGATTTTCAGCATTGAGAGACTTCCATTTGACCTTGCCAGTCTTGGCATCGAAGGCGACGGCGGTGCTTCCTTCGCCGCCGACGAGGCAGTAGAGGGTGCCGTCTTTTACAAGGGGGTGAGCTGAAAATCCCCAGATGGGAAGGGGGGCGCCGAAGTCTTTCTGGAAGTCCCTTTTCCAAAGGAGCTTTCCTGATTGGGCATCGAGGCAGCTAAGATGGCCCATCGCTCCCAGGAAATAGACACGTCCGTCGGCCACCGTAGGAGTGGAGCGAGGTCCGCCGGGATAGGAGAGAAGATAATCGAGAGGCTGCTCGTAGACCCATTTTTCTTTACCGGTGTTTACGTCGAGTGCCCGGAGACGTTCTGAACCCTTCCAAGCCACTGCCTTGCCGGGGTTGTTGATGAGCTCGCCTTTGGTGCGGACATACTCGGGGAGGAAAACGAGCCCCTCGGCCACCGAAGGTCCACTGTAGCCCCAACCCACTGGGGTGCGCCAAAGGACCTTTGCCCCTTTTTTCGGGAGATCTTTTCGGATTCCAAGTTCCCGCCAGGTGCTATCGGCCTTTTCACCCATCCAGCGTGGCCAGTCGTCAGCCAATGCGGTGGCGATTAATGCAAGAGTCAAAAAGGCAATTTTCCTCATGCCACCAACTTGATTGGCTTCACGGGTTTGTCAAACTTGCACGGAGAGACAAATTCACTATTTTGAAACCAATCAGCCAAAGGCGGACTGCCCGCAACCCGCTTCATCTGACAGCCTTTGTCTTTTCAGCATCTTTGTTGAAGGAATCCTATCTGAATCGGCAGATCATTTATACCTTTGACAGACGTCTAATCGAGAAGTCTGGTGGTATCGGTTACCAACCGGAATAGGGCATCAATCCCGCTCCTTTTTTCGATTCTTTCTTCCCGTTCGACGTCCCAAGGTGAGAAAAAGACAAAAATTAGGGGGATTTCGTTAAAAACATGACTCTTTCTGCTATTGAGAGAGCCAAAATTCCAAAATTGGCGATTTATTTTGTCAGACAGGCAATTTCCATACGTATTAATTCCAGACACACTATGAAGCGAATTCTAGCCCTGGCTCTCCTAGCCTCACCTCTTCACGCTGCTCACCCCGGCGAAATCCACTACAAAACTCTTTGCATTGCCTGTCATGGCCCTGACGGAAAGGGAGTTGGCGAAGGTGCCAATAAATTTCCCCCGGTTTACAAAAGTGATTGGGTCAAAGGGGACGCTCGCCGCACGATTCAGCTCGTGCTTCACGGGCTTGCCGGAAAAATTGTGGTAAATGGTAAGGGCTACAATCTCGTCATGCCTCCTCACGGAGGATCGATGACGGATCAACAGATCGCCGATGTCACTTCCTACGTCCGTGCGAATTTTGGAAATAAAGAATCGGCTGTTACGCTGGCGATGGTCAAGAAGGAGCGGGCGCAGAAAGACAATCCCAAGCTTCCTTTGATGTGGAATCCCAAGAAGCTGCTTAAAAAATACCCCCTTGCGAAACGGGCCAAGAAGCCTGCGATTAACGATCTTCTTTCCTACATCCACCATGGCGAATTCAAGTCGCTCGCCGATCTCCGCGCTTCCAAACCCAAAAATGCCGAGGAGGAACAAGCCGGGCTTATTTCTCTCAAACACGCGGATCGTAGGGATAAGTTCGGACTCGTTTGGGAAGGCTGGCTCGACGTGCCAAAGGATGGCTCCTACGAGTTCAGCTATGACACTGATGACGGCGGTGCCCTTTCGATCAACGGAAAAGAAATCATCACCCGTGATCGCATTGGGCCTGCGGGCAAGCCCAGTAAGAAGAAGATTGCGCTCAAGAAGGGCCGGGCTCAAATCAAGATCGAGTACTTTGAATATCTTGGTGAGGAAGAGATTTCTCTGATCTGGAATGGCCCGGGAGTGAAAAATGTTGCTCTTTCTGAGGGCGCGAAAAAGCAGAAATCTTCCAATCCCACAATGCTGCTCGCGGCACCGGCTGGCGAGGCCACGATTTACCGGAACTTCATCGAGGGGACTGATCCCCGTGGCATCGGCGTGGGATACTTCGAGGGCGTCAACCTCGCCTTTAGTGGTGACTCCATGAGCGTCGACATGCTCTGGACGGGCAACTTTATCGATGCCGGACGTCACTGGGTCAACCGGGGTCAGGGCTTCCAGCCACCCGCCGGAGACGATGTCGTCACCGTCAATCGCGGATTCGCTTTCGCAAAATTAGGAAGTCAGACCGAACCCTGGCCCTCCAAGGTAAGCGATTCTTTCAAGCCAGTATTTAAGGGCTATCAGCTCAATAAGGCCCAGCAACCTACCTTCGGGTATCAGTTTGGCGACATTGAGATTCAGGATCAGCCCCTTCCTGATGCCTCTGGAACGAGCGTTATCCGCACCATCACGATCGAGGTTCCCGAGTCGGCCAAGAGCGCCGAGGCTTTGTACTTCCGGGCGCTTAGCGGAGCAGCCGTCGCAGTTCAAGGCGAGCGTAAGTTTACCTTTAAGGAGCTTAGCGTAGCGGTTCCCTCCTCAGAGTATCCGCCTTTCGTGAGGGAAAATGAACTTCTCATTCCTATTCCTTTAACCACGGGAACCCACACCATTCAGATCCAATATTCCTGGAACTAATCACACTTACCTTTTTCTCAGAATGAAATCATTTTTGACTCTCTCCCTCCTCGCCGTATCGGCAGCCGTTGCTGACGAACGACAGCCCGAATTCTACCTCCGCGAGGAAATCCCGATGCCCGAGGGCGAAGTCCTCGAACTCGGATCCATCGCGATAATGCCCGATAAAAAAGTTGCCGTGAGTTCACGCCGCGGCGATATCTGGGTCTGCGAAGGTGCCTATGACGCGGACCTTTCCAAAGTGAAGTGGACCCTGTTTGCCCGTGGACTCCACGAGCCTCTCGGAATGTTTTACAAGGACGGTTCGCTGTTCACCACCTCTCGTCCCGAGATCACCAAGATGACCGATACCGATGGTGACGGACGCGCTGACCTCTTCAAAACGGTGACGCAATATTGGGGTATTGATGGCAACTATCACGAATACAACTTCGGCTCTGATCCCGATAAGGACGGCAACGTCTGGGTCGTACAGTGTCTTACTGGTTCCGGCGGCGCGAGTGACAAGTCCCCTTGGCGTGGCTGGTGTTTCCGCTACGGCCTCGACGGCAAGGTCATTCCCACTTGCCCGGGCATCCGCTCTCCTGGTGGCATCGGCTTTAACCAAGCGGGCGACGCCTTTTACACCGATAATCAGGGTCTCTGGAACGGTTCATCTTCACTGAAATGGCTAAAGCCCGGCGGCTTCATGGGAAATCCTACTGGCAATGTTTACGCGCCCATTCTCAATCTCGAAGAACCACCGAACCCCACGACTGGTTCCCGCATGGTCACCGAGAGTGATAAGGATCCCCGCATCATCCCGCCCGCCATCATTCTTCCTCACGGAAAAGTGGGCCAGTCGCCGACCGCTGTTATTTACGATAGCGCTGAAGGGAAATTTGGCCCCTTCAAGGGACAAGTTCTCGTCGGCGAGCAGACTCACTCCCAAGTTCAGCGCGTCTATCTTGAAAAGGTCAAAGGCCTTTACCAAGGTGCCGTTTGGAAATTTTTGGAAGACTTCCGCTGCGGAGTCATTCCCGCCCGCATGGGTGAGGATGCCACTCTCTTTGTGGGAGGATCAAATCGAGGTTGGGCCGCTCGAGGTGGAAAAAACTTCACTTTCGAGCGCGTTCGCTGGACTGGGAAAAAGCCCTTCGAAATGCATGAAATGCATGTCAAGAAAGATGGTTTCGTCATCACCTTCACTGAGCCGGTTGATAAGGCGAGTGCCTCAGATCCCAAATCTTACAAGGCCGCCGCTTGGACCTATATTTATCAAAAGGGCTACGGTAGCCCCGAGGTCGACCCGGCCACTCCTGTTGTGGAAAAGGCCACCGTTTCCTCCGATGGAAAATCGGTTTACCTTAAAGTCTCCGGTCGCGTCCGTGGTCACGTCCACCACTTCAATCTTGCGAAGGTGAAGTCATCCAAAGGCGACAGCCTCTGGCATCCCGACGTCTACTACACTCTCAACGAGATTCCTGACTAGGTCGGTTCTCAGCTTCTTCAGTGTGCGCACTCGGTTCTGCTCTTTTGGATGTCGGGTGGCGCTGTTTTCTTCCATCGGCACTTCTAATGCCAAGTAGTGTTTCAAAAGAGCCGAATACCGGAGTGATTTCTTGAAAGGGGAAGGCGGGACGAAGGCGTGGTGCGGGTGAAATGCCCTTGGGTGCACCACTACTGAGGATCAACGCTGCCATTTCGAGAAAGCGCCCAGCTCTTGATTCTAAGGCGCAGCGCTATTTTCTAACTATTTAAAAACATCTTTCGTCTCTTTTGAAATGCGGAGTGGTAAAGCTCACCACATGACTTTCACCCTAATCTTAATCACCGCATTCACGACAACAACTGCTGCTAGCATTGGTGAAGACATTGCGACGGACGGCAAGAGTAAGCTTCCCAACGGTGAGGGCATCGCAGCTAAGTTCAAAGCTGATACAGGCATCCACAAGCACGAGTCGGTCATCTACGCGAACGGGTTCGAAGCGCAGGGCGATTGGAAAAAACTCTGGGACGAGACCCGCGACAAGGACGGGCAGGTGCTCTCGCTCGTCTCACCTCCTGGTGGTGACCCGGAGCTTGGTAAGCATTGCCTGCAAGCCAAAGCCACTCTCGGTCACGATACCGGCGGCGGTGCCACGAAGTGGTTCGAGTCCAGCGAGACGCTCTTCATCCGCTTCTACGCGCGCTTTGATGAAAAATGCGACTACATCCACCACTTCGCCACTCTGCGTGCCAACAAGGGCCTCCAAGGCCGCGATCGTTGGAGCGGCTTCGGCGGAGCGGGCCTAAAGCCGAAGGGCGACGAGCGATTTTCGACCGCTCTCGAACCTTGGGGCAACTGGGGAAAAAGCCCGCCCCCGGGGAAGTGGAATTTCTATAGCTATTGGCACGAGATGAAACCCGCGCCCGATCAGAAATACTGGGGCAATCAATTCAAGCCAGAAGGCCATCCGAACATCGCAAAAGGCAAATGGATCTGCTGCGAATTCATGCTCAAGCACAACTCTCCTGGCGTGCGCGACGGCGAGCAAGCATACTGGATCGATGGCCGGCTTCGCGGGCACTGGCGCGGCATCAACTGGCGGAAGACACCCAGCCTCATGGCCAACGCCTTCACTCTGGAGAGCTACATCACCGACCGCTGGACCAAGAATAAGATCAACATCGTCCAGTTCGACAACATCGTCATCGCCAAGGAGTACATCGGGCCGTCCAGGTAATAACAACTCCCGAACTAAGCTGGTAAAATGGGAGATTTTCCTGACTTGATCATGGGAGAGGTGGAGAGGGCCATTCTCGCGGATCAATTTTCCCGATTGCAAGAAGGAGCTCGCCCCTTTTTCAAGAACAACGCCGACGACGTGAACGACGATTTACAAGTGAGCACGAGATGGAACGAAACCGAGCTTGAGACGACGGATAATTGCCTCGATGACTTGCCCTTGGCCCTTGGCCAAAAGAGGGAATTTGACCTTGAAGGATTTCAGCTCCCAGAAATCCGAATGAACACGAGACAGCATTGGGCTGTGAGCCTCAGATCTTCTTCACGAACTGTGATTTCAGTTTCATAGGGCCGATGCCGTCGACTTTACAGTCGATGTCGTGATCGGCTCCAGGAGAAATGCGGATGTTCTTCACCTTGGTGCCGATCTTGAGAGTGGTGGAGGTGCCTTTGACTTTCAGGTCCTTGGTGAGCTGCACGGAGTCTCCATTTTGAAGTTCGTTTCCGTGGGCATCGCGCATGATGGCCGCTTCTGCTTCAGCGGCCGCTTCCTCGGCGGACCATTCATGGCCACAGTCGGGGCAGGCAAAGAGAGGGCCGTTTTCGTAGGTGTAGTCAGACTGGCACTCGGGGCAGGAAGGGATCTCGCTCATTGCCCTCATCTAAGCGCTAGAATGTTCGAGGAAAAAGGCCTATTTACCCGGATTTAAATTATAGCATCCTGAAAATGAAACACCTCCCGACACCGCAGGCATCGAGGGGTGGTTGAACAGACAACAAACAACATCTGGATAGCTGAGGAATCAGTCATCCACACGCAGGAGCAAGCGCCTCAAAGGAGAGTTTTTGCCAGTAAATTTTCCTTGGGATTTAAAGTTACAAAAAATACACCTATCGAGAGGGACTGAGCGAGTCGCTGATCGCTTAATTTTCTCTCCCAAAGAGAATTGAGAAAAGAACGGGGTCCTTTTTGGTAAGAGAATCATGCGAGGATGTGTTTCACAACTTTTCCGTGCACGTCGGTGAGTCGGAAACGTCGGCCCTGGAACTTGTAGCTCAGGATTTCGTGATCGATTCCGAGCTGATTGAGAATGGTGGCCTGAAGGTCGTGCACGTGGATGGCATCCTTATGGTAGTGATGTTTGCTGGCGTGGACCGGGTTGCCATCGGCATCGACGATTTTGGCGCCGTATTTGTTGGTGTGGCCCACGGTGATTCCGCCCTTGATACCACCGCCTGCCATCCACATTGAAAAGCAGTCCTGATGATGATCGCGGCCGTAGTTGGTCTTGGTGAGCGTGCCTTGGGAATAGGCGGTGCGTCCAAATTCTCCGCCCCAGATGACGAGGGTGTCTTCGAGGAGGCCACGCTGTTTCAGGTCCATGACGAGTGCCGCGGAGCTTTGGTCGGTTTTCTTGGTGCGATCCTTCATCGAGCCGGGGAGCCCGCCGTGCGCGTCCCAGCCCTGATGGTAAAGTTGGATAAATTGCACCCCGCGTTCAGTGAGACGACGTGCTTGCAGGCAGTTCGCGGCGTAGGTGCCGGGCTCCTTGGCGTCTTCACCGTAGAGGTCCCAAGTGGATTGAGGCTCGTCTGAAGTGTCGGAGACTTCTGGGACACTGGCCTGCATGCGGTAGGCCATTTCATACTGAGCGATGCGGGATTCGATCTCGGGATCGAGTTCCTTTTCGTAAGCCTCACGGTTGAGCTCGTTGAGTTTGTTAAGCATCGAGCGTCGGCCTTGTCGGCTAACTCCCTCGGGATTCGAGAGATAGAGGACGCGGTCTTTTCCGGACAGGAACTGCATGCCTTGGTGACGGGAATCGAGGAAGCCGGAGCCCCACAAGCGGGAGTAGAGCGGTTGGCCTCCGCCATTTTTACTCACCATCACGATGAAGTTCGGGAGGTCGGCGTTATCGGTTCCCAGGCCGTAGGAAAGCCAGGAGCCGATAGAGGGCCGGCCGGCGATCTGCGCGCCTGTCTGAATGAAGGTGATCGCGGGATCGTGATTGATGGCGTCGGTGTAGACGTTCCGCATGATGCAGATGTCATCGGCGATCTTGTGATGCCAGGGGATGAAGTCGCTCATCTCCTGGCCGCTCTTTCCATGGCGATTGAACTCGGTGCAGACTGAGCCGGCCATCGGGATGGAGGCTTGGTGAGATGACATTCCTGTTTCCCGTCCTCGTTCCGATGTCGGAAGCTCGACGCCGTGATTTTCACGGAGATAGGGCTTATTGTCGAAGAGCTCGAATTGAGAAGGTCCTCCCGACTGGAAGAGGTAGATGACGCGCTTTGCTTTTGGTTTCGTCTTCGGCCCGCCGAGAACGCCATTGACGTCGTTGTCGGACGCTTTTGCCATCATCGAGGCAAGGGCCATGCCACCGATCCCTGTGGTGGATTGCTTGAAAAAATGGCGTCGGTTGACGGCGAAGGGGTCGAGGGGTGGCAAGCTCATTAGCTGGGAAATCGTATTTCAAGATACGGGGAAAGCGAGGGGAGTTTTACAGGAAATTCGGGGGTGGAAGGGTGTTGGGAGGACGATGGCTGCCAGTGAGTCAATCGATAAAATGATTCCATGTTCATCTTTTTGAGAGATGAGCTTCACTGCTCCTCTTCACCGGGGTGACTTCTTTGATTCAGTCTCTGCACGGGTGCCCAGTGTGATCGGTGCCGTGATCAAGCGGCGTTTTTTGCCGCAGCGAGGGCGGCTGGGGTCAGTTCGCCGGCCCGCTCGATCATCAAGGGATCTCGCTGGGGCTTCGATGACTACTACGAGGTCGGCTTCAGGGCGTTACGAAGAACTTATTTGGACTTCCTATATGGGAAATCATGGTTCTGCTGGTGGGGTGTGGTATGATTCATGGAAGCACGAATTTGTCTTTTATCACTCTGTATGGTGATTTCCGCGCTCTGACGTTATCTAATAAAAAGAGTCCATCATGTTTCATCATATTGCCACCGCTTGCGCACTCGCGCTGTTTTTACTCGTAATTCCCGCCTTCGGTGAGGACCAGCCACCGAATGTGATTCTAATCATGGTTGATGATTTGGGTTACCATGATCTTGGCTGCTATGGCCATCCCGCAATCAAGACACCTGTTCTAGATCAACTGGCTAAAGATGGCATCAGGCTGACGAGCTTTTACTCAGGTGCCACCGTTTGTACTCCCTCGCGCATGGCTCTGCTGACCGGCGCTTACCCAACACGCCTTGGTTGGACCAAGGGAGTGATTGGTCACAAGATGGGCAAGGATGAAGGACTCAGTCCTAAAGCGCTGACGATCGCGGAGATCTTCAAAAACAAGGGTTATGAGACCGGACTGATGGGAAAATGGCATCTCGGGGACCTTCCGAAGTATCAGCCTCAGCAACAAGGATTTGACCAGAGCTATTATATCAAAAAGAGCAATAACCAGACAAAGAAGCTTTGGCGTGGTGATGAGCTCATTGAAGATCCCTTTGAAAATCGCTTGCTCACGCAGAAGTTTACCCACGAGGCCATTCGTTTCATCAAAGAGAAGAAGGAGAAACCTTTCTTTCTCTATCTCCCCTATACGGCTCCGCATTTCCCTGTCGAGGCGCACCCGAAGTGGAAGGGGAGATCCGGTTTTGGAGCGTATGGAGATGTCGTCGAAGAACTGGATTATCGCATTGGCGAGATCTTGACAACTTTGGCGATGGAGAAACTCGATCAGAAAACAATTGTTATCTTTTTATCCGACAATGGTCCCCAGGGAGGGCAGAAGGCTCAGGCGAAGCCGTTTCGCGGAATGAAGTGGGATTCCCTCGAGGGCGGCACACGGGTGCCTTGTATTCTCCGCTTTCCAGGTGTCATCCCTGCCGGACAAGAGAGTGAGGCACTTATTGCTGCGATTGATCTTCTGCCCAGTCTGATTCAGGCATGCGGCCTTGATCTGAAGACGATTGCCAAAGGTAGCCCTACCCGTGATGGGATGAATGTCTGGGATACTCTCATCGGCAAGAAAGACGCCCCTCATCCGCGGAAGGATTTGCTCTACTGGCATGGGTTAAAAGGTTTTCACGCGATCCGCGTGGGTCATTGGAAGCTGTTTCTGGACGGCAAGGATGCGCAACTGCCAAAAGAAAAAGGCGGGCCGATTCTATTCAATCTAGTCGATGATCCCTATGAAATAACCGACCTGAGCGCTCATTACCCAGAAAGGGTTCAGGAGATGCAAGAGCTTGCCAAGAAGCGTCTGGTTGACATCAACAAGAGTGTCATTCCTCTCGGAAAATAGGATGCCATTGCTCATCCTTAAGGGACCTAGAACTCGAGGAGTTACTATTTCGGTATCGGAAACCACCAGAAATACGGGAAGCCTGCGGAATGGATTCGCTTTCAGGGAAAGCGCATTGTCAAATTCGAGGTGAAAGATTGGGAAGGGAAGGTGGGCTTTTCTAAAATCGGTGCAGGCGATGTCGATTGGCCGGAGGTCCGCAAGGCCGTGGCCGAGATCGGTTTCGCCGGATGGGCCACTGCTGAAGTCTGAGGAGGAAACAAGGAGAGAGTCGCCGAAGTCCTCGCCAATATGCAGAAGCACCCTCTCGGCAAAGCGGAGTGACTGTTGAACGTGGGTCTCCCAAAACCAGACTGGATCCAGCTCAGACAAGAATTCCCGTCTGATCCGCTCTCCAAGAAGGAATGAGTGCGTTAAAAAACTTTCAAAATATCATCATCGGCTCGGTTGTCGCAGCAGGCATTGCATTGGGAGGGTTTTTTATCTCGAAGACCCTCTACAACGCGAAGGTGGCACTCAATACGGCCGAGGCCAAAGGATTGGCGGAACGGCGGGTGCAGGCGGACCGAGCGAACTGGAGCATTGGTTTTTCCGTGAGTGGAAAGAGCCGGGATGAAGTGCCCGAACTCTATCGCAAGGCGGAAGGGATTCAGGAGCGACTGAAGTCGATTCTGAAAGAAAGCGGCTTTGAGGATGGGGAAATTAAAGTGGGAATTATCGATTACGGCTCACGTCAGTATCGGAACGAGGACCAGATTTTGACGGATGAGGATCATTTCCTGAATGGTACTATCAGCGTGGAGACCGATAAGGTCGCGGCGGTGGCTCCGGCACGTGGGGTGGTGAATAAGCTCATCTCCGAGGGCATCAGCATTACCAATCGGACTCCCAAATACAGCTTTACCGGACTCAATGAGATCAAGCCGGAAATGCTCCGGGAAGCGACGAAGAATGCTCGCATTGCTGCTAATGAATTTGCCTCGAATGCCCAGGTCGAAGTCGGCGGGATCCGCACGGCCCGCCAAGGGAGCTTTTTCATCCGGGATGCCGGAAGTGAATCGAGTGATTCTCACAAGATCGAGAAGGACGTGCGCGTCGTGACAACGATTACCTTTTTCTTAACGGACTGAACACCTCGACGTTCATGACACTGAGAAGGCCGGGCAGGAAACTGTCCGGCTTTCCTATCTCAAGAGAGGGTTTTAGGAGGGGAGCTCGAGGCTAAAGACTTCGGATCCTAGAATCTTTTAGGTTGGTTAACTTTTGAGTGAAAGGAGCGGGGGCGCTTGTCTCGAACATTTCAGATGGGGGCGAGACGCCCCCGCTCCTTTGCCAAGGCGACGGCGAGACATGTGCCCCGGCTCCTTTGCACGAAAAAGCCGGACGGTTTCCCGTCCGGCTTGTTTAGAATTTCCGCGAAGCGGTCGACTACATCATGCCGCCCATGCCGCCGTGGTCGTGACCGTGGTCGCCACCGCCGCCTGCAGCTTCTGGCTCAGGGAGGTCCGTGATGAGGGCCTCGGTGGTGAGGAGGAGTCCGGAGATGGACGCTGCGTTCTGGAGTGCAGAACGAGTGACCTTCGTGGGATCCACAACACCAGCTTCGATGAGGTCGACGTATTCTCCGGTGGCCACGTTGTAGCCAGTATTTCCGGATGAGTTACGAACCTTCTCGACGATGAGCGCTCCTTCGAGACCTGCATTGGCAGCAAGCTGACGGAGAGGAGACTCGATCGCCGAGGCGATAAGGAGTGCCCCAGTAGCTTCGTCACCTACGAGTCCGAGGTCACCTACGCCAGCTTGGGCGCGGATGAGTGCGGTTCCACCTCCTGGGACGATGCCTTCTTCGACAGCGGCGCGGGTGGCGTGAAGGGCGTCTTCAACGCGGGCCTTCTTCTCTTTCATCTCGGTCTCGGTAGCAGCACCAACGTTGATGACAGCGACTCCACCAGCAAGCTTCGCAAGACGCTCCTGGAGCTTCTCACGATCGTAGTCAGAGGAGGTGTCCTCGATCTGCTTACGAATCTGGTTCACGCGGCCAGAGATGGCCTCGGATCCGCCACCGCCTTCGACGATGGTGGTGTCATCTTTTGTGATGGTGGTGCGCTTGGCTTCGCCAAGGTCTTCGAGCTCGATGTTCTCAAGCTTGATACCGAGGTCCTCGGTGATGCATCGACCACCGGTGAGGATGGCAAGGTCTTCGAGCATGGCCTTACGACGATCTCCGAATCCTGGTGCTTTCACCGCTGCGATGTTGAGGGTTCCGCGGAGCTTGTTCACTACGAGAGCGGCAAGTGCTTCACCTTCGACGTCCTCAGCAATGATGAGGAGAGGACGACCGGTTTTGGCGATCTTTTCGAGGATCGGAAGGAGGTCCTTGAGATTGGAAACCTTCTTTTCGTTGATGAGGATGTAGGCGTTCTCGAGGTTCGCTTCCATGGTGTCGGGATCGGTGACGAAGTAAGGGGAGAGGTATCCTTTGTCGAACTGCATTCCTTCGACAACGTCGAGGGTGGTTTCGATTCCTTTGGCTTCTTCAACGGTGATGGTTCCGTCTTTACCAACCTTATCCATGGCTTCGGCGATGATGTTGCCGATTTCCACGTCCCAGTTAGCGGAGACAGTGGCGACCTGGGCGATTTCCTTGGAGTCAGAGACTTCCTTGGAGATCTTAGCGAGCTGAGCCACGATGGCTTCGGAAGCCTTCATGATGCCGCGCTGGAGGCTGATTGGATTGGCACCGGCGGTGACGTTGCGAAGGCCTTCTTTGTAGATGGCTTCCGCAAGCACGGTAGCGGTGGTAGTTCCGTCACCTGCGATGTCGGAGGTCTTGGAGGAGACTTCCTTGATGAGCTGAGCGCCCATGTTCTCGTAGGGATCTTCGAGTTCGATTTCTTTGGCAACCGAGACACCGTCTTTGGTGACAGTTGGGGAACCGAACTTCTTGTCGATGATGACGTTGCGACCTGCAGGCCCGAGAGTTGCTTTCACCGCACGAGCGAGCTTGGTGACGCCGCGGAGGAGAGCTTGACGAGCTGCTTCGTCGAATTGGAGTTGTTTAGCCATAATTTTGTATTTTTAAAATTGAGAGTTTAAAGAATTAGTCAGAGAGGACACCGAGGATGTCGGACTGAGTGATGATGAGGAGCTCTTCGCCGTCTACTTTGACATCGGTGCCGCCGTATTTGGAGATGAGGACTTTGTCGCCGATTGAAACGTCGAAGACGATGTCTTTGCCGTTTTCGTCAGTTCCGCCGGTGCCGAGAGTCACGACTTCAGCTTCCTGTGGTTTTTCTTGAGCCGAGTCAGGGAGGACGATGCCGCCTGCGCTGACTGATTCTGCTTCGAGACGCTTCACGAGGACGCGGTTTCCGAGTGGTTTGATACTAGCCATATTATTAGGTATTGTTTTTTGTCAGGTTGGTTTTGCTCCGAGTGGAGTGAGATTATTTTTTATCAGCGTCGACGACCTCAGCGTCGACGACCTCTGCATCTACGACCTCAGCGTCGACGACCTTTCCTTTTGCTTTGCGAGGTTCGTCTGAATCTCCTTCGGCAGGTTCGACATCTGGTGCGCCGCCGCCCATGTCGGGCATTTGCGCGCCAGCGGCTTGCGCGGCTTGGGCGAGTTCAGCGAGTGACTTTTCGAGGTCTTCAGTGGCGGACTTGATGAGATCGAGGTCGTCGGCCTTGAGCGCGCCTTTGAGGGCGTCGAGCTTGCTGGTGAGCATATCCTTGAGTTCCGCTGGGGCGTCCTCGGGCAGTTCACTAAGCTGTTTCTCGACTTGGTAGACGACATTTTCACCCTTGTTCTTGATGTCGACAGCTTCGGCGCGCTTTTTGTCTTCCTCGGCGTGAGCTTCGGCGTCGCGTTTGGCCTTTTCGATTTCGTCATCGGAGAGTCCGCTGGAGCCTTCGATGGAGATCTTCTGCTCCTTGCCGGAGTTCTTATCTTTCGCGGAGACGTGGAGGATTCCGTTGGCGTCGATGTCGAAGGTGACTTCGATCTGAGGCATGCCGCGTTGTGCGGGCTCGATGCCGGAGAGCTGGAAGTTACCGAGGAGCTTGTTATCGGCGAAGAGCGGACGCTCTCCCTGACAGATGCGGATATCGACTGCAGGCTGGTTATCAGCAGCGGTCGAGAAAGTCTGACTCTTCTTGACGGGGATGGTGGTATTCCGATCGATCATCGAAGTGGCACGGCTTCCCTCGGTCTCGATGGAGAGGGTGAGCGGGGTGACATCGAGGAGGAGGACATCTTTGACATCTCCCAGAAGAACTCCGCCCTGAATGGCTGCGCCAATGGCGACCACTTCATCGGGGTTCACACCCTGGTGAGGCGTCTTGCCTGCAAGTTCGTGAGCGGTCTCAACGACTTTCGGCATGCGGGTCATTCCGCCAACGAGGACAAGCTCGTCAATTTCTCCGGCGGAAACGTCCGCTTCCTTGAGGCAATCGGTGACGGGCTTCTTGGTGCGCTGGAAGAGGTGGTCGGTGAGCTGTTCGAGCTTACCACGGGTGAGGCTGAGCTGGATGTGCTTGGGACCGGTGGCATCCGCGGTGATGAAGGGGAGGTTGAGGTCGTAATTCTGGGAGGAAGAGAGAGCGATCTTCGCCTTTTCTGCTTCTTCCTTAATGCGTTGGAGGGCGTCGGGCTGACCGGAGAGGTCGATGCCTTCGGTGCTCTTGAACTCAGAGACGATGTGGTCGATGAGCGCGTTGTCCCAGTCGTCACCACCGAGTTGGGTGTCGCCATCAGTTGCGAGGACTTCAAAGACGCCATCGGAGATTTCCAAGACGGAGATATCGAAGGTTCCACCACCGAGGTCATAAATGGCGACCTTTTGATCGGTCTTGGAGTCGAGTCCGTAGGCGAGCGATGCTGCGGTGGGCTCGTTGATGATGCGGCGGACCTTGAGGCCGGCGATCTCGCCAGCGGCCTTGGTGGCATTTCGCTGTGAGTCGTTGAAGTAAGCGGGAACGGTGATGACGGCTTCGGTGATCGTTTCACCGAGCTTAGATTCAGCGTCTAATTTAAGCTTGCCGAGGATGATGGCGGCGATCTCCTGTGGGGAGAATATCTTCTTTTCACCGTCGATTTCGACCTGAATGTGGGCGTCGCCGTTATCGGCTGCCACGATGTCGTAGGGGACGCGTTTGTCGTCTCCCGTGAGCTCAGAGAACTTACGGCCGATGAGGCGCTTCGCGGAGTAAACGGTGTTTTTTGCGTTGGTGACAGCTTGACGCTTGGCCGCTTGGCCGACGAGACGCTCGCCATTTTTTGCGAATGCGACCACCGATGGGGTGGTGCGTGCGCCCTCTGAGTTTTCAAGAACAGTAGGTTCGCCACCTTCCATGACGGACATGCAGGAGTTGGTTGTTCCGAGGTCGATCCCTAAGATTTTAGCCATAGTAGTAGTCTTTCTTTAAATAAGTTGGTTGATGAATTTGCGTTTTTATTGGCAGGAGTTGTGCCAGACGGCGGAAAGGTCTTAACTACGGGGATTTTCGGGGAAAATGGATTAAGCGAGTGCCAAAATGACGCAATGAAGTGCTGCGCAGAATGGCGCAGTGAGACAGGGTGGCGCGGTTAGGGATTGGCTGTGGAGGTTCATTATTACAGAAACGCGGAGATTTTTGGGGGCAACCTTCTACGCACTACGATGGGCAAGTGGTTTATAGGCGATACGGCGAATGCCCATTCTACGGGCGAAGGCTTTTTTCTCGCGGCGTAACGCAAATACCCCCAGCTTCGCAAGCGAAGCTGGGGGTATTTGGCAACCCGTAGGGGAGTCGAACCCCTATTGCCAGAATGAAAATCTGGAGTCCTAACCATTAGACGAACGGGTCACATTTCGTGTTAGACGGGTGGGAGTTATAATCGGATGGTCAGGTTAGCAAGAATGTTTTTTGAACTTTTTGAGGAAATAACGACAGTCTCTTTACCTGAGGGCTAATCGGGGCTAGCTATTTGACCTCGCAACTATGTCTGATCTGTCTTCTCTCCCTGCTGTCGAAAAGCTTGCAGCAGCTCTTTCTCCCGAGGTGTCTCTGCCGCGTCCTCTCGTAAACCTTTTCGTAAGGCGTGAAATTCAGACGTTTCGGGAGAAGCTGATCGCAGAGGAAAGGCATTCGCGTGAAGAGATGGAGGCGTCGATTAAAGAAAGCCTGCACGCTTTTGAAAATTCCCGCCTCCAGCCCGTGATTAATGCCACCGGCGTCCTGATTCATACGAATTTGGGACGTTCTCCGCTGGGACCTCGTGCTGCAGGAGCGCTGCAGAAAATTGCAACGGGATACTCGAATCTGGAATTTGATCTACCATCAGGGGCCCGCGGGAAGCGGGCCGGCTACCTTGAGACGGCTCTCGCTTGTCTTTTGGAGACGGAGGCAGCAACGGCGGTGAACAATTGTGCTGCGGCACTTGTCCTTACGCTGCGCACTTTAGTCGCTGATGGGAAAAACGAGGTCATCGTTTCGCGCTCGGAGCTCGTGGAGATTGGCGGGGGGTTTCGGATTCCGGAGATTCTCGAGACCTCGGGAGCGAAGCTGGTGGAGGTGGGTGCGACAAATAAGACCCATCTTGATGACTACGAGAAGGCGATCACGGCTCAGACCGCGCTCATTTTGAAAGTCCATCGCTCGAACTTCTACATCGGAGGCTTCGTGGGTGAGCCTGAGATCCCTGAGATCGCGGAACTCTGCAAGAAGCATGGTTTCCCCCTTGTGGAAGATCTGGGCTCGGGTGCCATGATGAACACGGAAGACCTCGCGCCGATCGATCATGAGCCAACCCCGCAGGAGTGTCTGCGTCGGGGAATTGATTTGGTGATTTTCTCCGGGGATAAGCTCCTCGGCGGGCCGCAGTCGGGGATTATTGGTGGTCGAGCCGACCTCATTGCGGAGATTAAAAAAGAGCCCTTCTTCCGGGCGGTCCGTTGCGATAAGCTCATTCTCACCACGCTCCAGGAGTCGATTGATCAATATCTCGAGGTGAGAGCAGATCCCGCTTCCAGCGATGTGCCGGTTCTGACTTTCTTGGGAACAAGCACGAAGGATCTCCGGGATCGGGCCGAGAAGATCCTGTCCGGTTTCTCTTCCGGGAATGTCGCTGTTTCGATCGAAGATACCCTTGCCAGACCGGGTGGAGGGACGATGCCGCGGGCTGAGTTTCCCTCGATTGCGCTCAAGCTAGTGCCATCGAATCAATCGGTTCCCAAGCTGGCGAAGAAGCTTCGTGTCGGTTCACCTGCCTTGGTGGGTTACACCACCGATGACGCGCTCTTTCTCGATCTGCGGACGATTTTCCCCGCTGATGACGCGTGCGTTGCCAAGGCCCTTGCTCAAGTGCTGTGAGGGGATTCACGAGACTTGATCGTCTGATTTGGAAATGGCGTGGCTTGGGAAAGCCGCGCATCCGCGTAAAGATTGAGGCTGGCGAAGTGAGGGTCAATGGCACCCTCGCCACCAGTGGGGCAATGGAGATCGGTAATTTTGATCTTGTCGAGGTGGGCCCTGAAATCGTCCAAAACAGAACGGCTCGCTATGTCATGCTCAACAAGCCGCAGGGAGTGGTCAGCGCGACGGTGGATGCGGAACATCCCACGGTGGTAAGCCTCGTTGAGGAAGATTGGGCGGATGAACTTCATCTCGCGGGGCGGCTCGATCGTTTTACGACCGGGCTCCTTATTATGACCAATGATAGCCGGGTTTCCGAGGCGATCACCGAGCCAGTAAGGAAGGTGGGGAAACGCTATCGGGTGGGCACGGATGGGGAGATTACGGCAGAAATGATCGCCCTTTTTGAAAAGGGGATGTGGTTTGCGAAAGAAGAAGTCACCACGGCGCCGGCGCAGGTCAAATTGCTGGATCCTTGTGAGTGCCTTCTTACGATTTATGAGGGGAAGAACCACCAAGTGAAGCGGATGTTTGCGCACTTCGAGGTGAAGGTGGTGAGATTGCACCGAGAAGCAGTCGGCGAGCTCGAGCTGGGCGAGCTGACGGAAGGGGAGTGGCGCTTTTTTGATCCAGGGGAGTTAATGATCTAACCTTCAGAGAAATAGGCGTGAAACTCTCCTGCTTTGAGCTTGCTTTAATCTGTCAGGCAGACATTTTGTAGAGGTTAAAAAAACGAGCATTATGACTTCTAAATCAATCCTCAGTTCCCTCCTTCTCTCTGGAGCAGCTCTTGTAACCGCAAATGGCGCTCTGATTGCCTACTATCCTCTTGACGGAGATTTCCTTGATGCTTCCGGTAATGGCAATGATGGCACCATGTTTGGTGGTGTCTCTTACGCTGGCGATTCCTCTGCCGCGATCGGCGGCGGCCAATCTGCCGTCTTCGACGGTGTTGCTGGCACCTATGGCTCTGTGAATACCGGACTCGCTGTGAGTGGCAATACCAACTTTACCGTTTCGATGTGGGTCAAAGGAGACGGAACTGCCAACTCAGATGACCGCGTGTTCTCGGAAGGCCAATCAGGAAACAACAATCCTCTTTTTAACATTGGAACTCACAATTCTTCTGCGGATGGCACGGTGGATATCTACATCCGTAACGGAGGAGGGGGTACAACCCTCAACCATGGTCACTCGCCGGGAACTGCTTTTGATGGTGACTGGCATCACATTCTCGTCTCCGGAGGAAGTGACGGCCTGCTCGATCTCTACATCGACGGCACTTTCGATACAACTTTCGACTACACAGTTGTCCCGGCCTTCGAGACTGACACCACCTCCATTGGTGGAGTTCTCCGTGGTTCTGATTGCTGCAACTTCCTCGGTAGTATCGACGACGTCAGCTTTTGGGATCAAGACCTCAGCGCCAGTGCAATTTCAGGGCTTGCGGGTGGTGCCGCAGCCAATTCCATTCCAGAGCCCTCATCGGCCCTCTTGAGCTTTGTCGGATTGCTGCTCGTAGTTCGCCGTCGTCGCTAGGACGGTCCGATTCACTCTGATTTAATTCACTTCAATCCAAACGAGTCGGTAGCCTTCCAGCTACCGACTCGTTTTTTTAAGACACGATTCACAAATTATGAACTTCTACAAAACATTCCGATCAGGGCTGCCCGCTGCAGCCTCACTCTTCATCCTCCCCTATTCAGCGAGTGCCGAGCTTATTGGCTACTGGAAACTGGACGACAACTTCGATGACTCCTCCGGCAAGGGCAACAATGGTGTTTTCTTTGGTGGCACATCCTACGCAGCCGATACTGCCACCGCCCTTGTTGGGGGCAAGTCAGTGGCATTTGACGGCCAGGCAGGCACATACGGGGCCATTAATTCCGGCACAGGAGGCTTGGCGCTCACCGGCCTTCCCTCTTATTCAGTCTCGATGTGGGTCAAGGGAGATGGCACCGCAAATTCCGACGATCGCGTGTTCTCGGAGGGTTCCTCCACTGACAACAATCCTCTTTTTAACGTGGGAACTCACAACGGGAGTGCCGATGGCACGGTAGACATCTACATCCGTAACGGAGGAGGAGGTGAAACCCTCAACCATGGTCACTCGCCGGGAACTGCTTTTGATGGTGACTGGCATCATATCGTGTTCCTTGGCGGATCTGATAAACAACTGGATCTCTATATCGACGGTGTTTTCGATACGACTTTTGACTATTCCGTTGTCCCCGACTTCACGCCCGATACTACGACCATCGGCGGTATCCTTCGAGCAGGAGATTGCTGCAACTTCCTTGGGAGCATTGATGAAGTCGCGATGTGGGACAGCGATCTGACTCCCGAAGAAATTGCCAACCTTGCACTGGGCACGCCTGCCGACAACGTCGGTTTTCCTCCGGAAGATTCCGATGGCGACGGGCTTCCCAATGATTGGGAAACGGCTAATGACTTCGATCCAAATGACGACGGTTCCGGCGCTCCTGTCAATGGCCCTGATGGCGATCCCGATTCAGACAATTCCAGCAATGCCGAGGAATTCGCAAATGGAACCGATCCCCGTGATGATGACTCGGATGATGACGATTTGAACGATGGCGCTGAAGTTCTCGCCGGCACTGATCCTACCAAGCCGGATACCGATGGGGACACCCTCAATGATGGTGCCGAACAAACGGGCGGCACCAATCCCCTGCTGAAAGATACCGACGGTGACGGAATTGCTGACAATGACGAGCTGACCAACGGAACGATCCCGACTGATATCGAGAGCCCGCCTATTGGAGGCTTGCTTAGCGCCTACTGGCCACTCGACAGCACAGATGGCACCATCACTCCGGACGAGGGCCCAAATGGTTACCATCTAGACCTAATGAACATGGATGCATCGAATTTCATTATTGATGAAGGACGCGCCGTAGCCTCCTTCAATGGTGCTGATACTCTCTTGGCCCGGATTCACTCCGTGGATGACGATCTCCCCATTAGCCAAAACCCGGCTTACACGATCTCCATGTGGGTCAAGATCACTGGAACAGGTCAAAATGATCTGCGTTTCTTTTCCGAAGGTTCCACTATCAGCGGTAATCCTCTCCTAAACCTGGGAACCAAAAATAATGGATCAGATGACAGCCTTGATGTCTACCTCAGAGATGGAGGAGGCCCCCCTCATCAGTTTTCCACGGCCCAGCCGCTCGATGGCACCTGGCGTCATCTCGCCTATACCCATAATGACGCCAACAAAAAAATTCAACTCTACCTCGATGGTGTCCTCGATCGCGAAGATTGGACTTTTAAGGATCTTACCTCACCCGATATCGACACCACTTCGATCGGCGGGATCCTGAGGGCGGATCCTTCTCATTGGGTGGATGGACTTGTCGATGACGTCTCCCTTTGGAAAGGAGTGATGTCTCCTGCCAAGATTGCCGAACTCGCCTCCGGAAAGACGCCCGATGAAATTGCTGGAACAGCATCGTTTGAAGTCACTTCGATCAACCGCGATGCTGCGGGGAACGTCACCATCACCTGGAATTCCCGCCCCGGCGCTGTCTATGGAGTTTGGGGCTCCCTTAATCTTGATGAACCTTGGAACGAGCTCGATGACAGCTACGGATCCCAGGGAAACCAAACGAGCTACACCTTGTCTGCGGGAACTCCCTTTCTGGATCCCGCGATAGAGCCCCGCATCTTTTTCCGGATCACCAAGTAGAAGCTCATTTCAATCCAATGATCATCCCACACCTTGAAAAAGGTGTGGGATTTTAGCGTAATGAGACCCTTAGGCGCCAATACCGTCTGGCTCCCCCTCCAGAGATTGGAGAAAATTGATAGCGAACCAAGACACGCCCATCTCCAAGATCTCTCGTAGATCGCTCATTAATGGATTCAGGAATCACACTCCATGAACTCAGATTGGGCGAACTCTCAACCTGATAGATCAGGTCATCTGCCGCGAGGTTCCGGGTAAAACTAAACAACGGAGACTGCCCGGAAAATTCGATAGCTGGCACGATCGTCGGGTTAAAATCGAGATCTGATGACCCGTAGGCATACTCAAGTAATGCGGGAATCGAATCCTGATCCAAATCAGCATGAGCATCTCCGGAAAACCGGGTTGCATCACTTCCTCCGGGATTTCCCCCGGCCGAGACACTCGGTCTCCAGCTCGTCGCGTCACTCTGAAAAGGGAGCGTTTCCGGGGCCATAAGAACCAAAGAAGACCCACCTCCGTCAGGACTCGTGGGCCAACCTCCGGCATCATCGTAAATAAAATCCCAAATGACTGTCTCATTCACCCCCAACAAAACAAGCCGCTCTCCTCCATCGTCAAGCTTCCCGCTGTATTGGCCGGCCACTGGGTGGTCCGGTCCATAGCGGGCGACGAACGCCGTGAAATCCTCAACCAACAACACTCTTTCACCAGGAAGCAAACTCGCTCCAAACGGAAACTTAAAATTGATTCCTTCGGTAAACTTTACCCCGGTGAGCTCAAGGGTGTCCGTTTCGGATACGTTCATCAACTCGAGGTAATCATGGTCCGTCCCTTCTTCCGCGTGATACATGATTTCTGAAGCCACGAGATTTTCCGCAGAAGCTGGAACCCCGACGACAAAAGACGCTTCAACTAAGGCCGACCACTCTCCCTCGGCCAATGTCCGGGCACGAATGATGCCGGTGGATTCCAGATTAATGACGTCAGAGTATCGGACGGCCGATGGTGAGATCCCAACTGATGCGGAACTTCCGGCAAGCAATTGAGAACTCATTAAAAAATCACTACTATTAATTCCCTGGTTCAAACCATGAATCGCCAAAATATTTTCTCCTATCCGAAGCTGGTCAATATACCCGGAAATATTAAAGGGGATCGCATTCACCGCCTGAAGATCGGGATGACTCTGGGTGGCCCCGGATTGCCAACCCGGAATTGCAGGGGCATTCACGGCGGCCACCTGCACGCCATTGAGATAGACGATAAATCCATCATCGTATCGCATCTTTAAAATTAACGAAGCAACCCCCGAAAGGGTTTCCTCATCGGAAATTTCAAAGGGTATCCGGAGATAGAGTGATTCGTTTTCTCCAAACATTGCCAAAGCCGAGTACCCGATGAGAGCCTCGTAACTCGAGGCGATTGTTTCGTAGCCAACTCCCCCAACGCCAACTCCCCACGCACCATCATCGAACCCGACGTCTTTCCAGTCAGAGTCAGGGCCATCAGCGCTTGGGATGATAACTCTCACTTCGGCCCCTTCTGCAAGCAGGACTGTTTCGACTCCACTCTGAGCAGGAACCCGTGGATCACTTCCATCGGTCGTGTAATAAATCGTCCCACTTTCTGACCCGGTCATCCCCAGTTGAAAACCATGGGAGACTATTCCTCCAAACTGACTCAGGGCTGGGGCGTCAATATCGGGATAGAGTCCTTGCTGTTGAAACTGTGATAGGACAACTTTCGATCTCTCTGGGAACCAGTTTTGCAGCAAATCGTTTCTCAAAGTCTCAAATTCATTAAAGACAGTATACGGGGTTGATTTGCGATAGTCACCCCATCGAGCCGACTCGGCAATGAGTGCGGATTCAATTTCCCCGGTGAGTTCCATCCAAAGTGAAGCCGGAACGTTGCGCCCTGGAAAAAGAGGGTCCCATTGGGAATTCTCCGAGTCAACGTGTAGCACCCCGCCGTTAAAGAACGCTTTGTGAAGGCGGTCCGCGAAGAGTCGGCGATACTCTGGATTAGATTTAAGCGCATGATGAAATTTGGTCGGTGAATCATCGTCGCGTCCATGAGGAGTGGTTCGATTCAGGTTCACGGAATTTTTCATTCCGTGCTCGTTGTCCCAATCATAGAACTTCCATCCACCACTGGCTCCGCTTCGATCAAAGCCCATGTAAAAATTACCCGGCCAATCATCCGCTGCCGAGTACATGTTGTGGATCATGTAATCGATGAGCATTTCCACATCAATCGCCTCCAAGACCGCCGCATAGTCCTCCGGATTGGAAAGATCACGGTAGCCGGCATTCCAATTGTTCGGGTCATTTTGAATCAGCGAAAGAAGCTCACGATAGGAAGTGATAGTTCCATCGAGCACTTCCTCATGATTTTTTATGGCATCCCAGTTCTCCTTATCTCCCCCGTAGTGGGATTCTCCGTGGGCCCCATCCGGCCGCTCGCTCGGATTATAGACCCCCCAGTAAAGGCCATTGATAAACAGGTGAACCCAATTTCCATCAGGCGAGGCATGCCCCATCCGTCGATGTGTTTCGCGAGCCCAGGCATCTCTGACAAACTGCCCCATCCGGTTTCGCTCCGAGTTGTAGACCCATCCATCCTGTGAATTTGAACGCAGCACAATGGTGTCAAACTCAGACGGACTATCCTCCCCAAAAAACGGATAGCGGAGCTTCGACTCGCCATATATTTTTCGAAACGCCAGCCGCAGTGAATGTTTGGGATTTGCCGAAGCATTTCGCGAGGTATTCCCCTGAACCCTGACCCCGCAATCAATTTGAAACGGTTCTCCCTCGAAGCCCTCCGGGAAGATGAATTCAGCGGAACAAGCCCGCTCCCAAGCTGCCCCGCGGGCGGTGCTGTTCCGATAGATTCCTGAAGGGCCAAACCAATCATCTACCTTCATCACCAAAGACATCGCAGGAAGCTCCAACAAGGCATCACGGATCACCGCTTTTGCGTCTTCGAGCTCAAAGTCCGGGTCACCTGCGACCAATGCCAAATCGGACGGATCATTCTCCATGCCATAATCAGCGCCCGTCCAGGTCGATGAAAAACCAACGGGATTGGAAGGCTGATTGACGACATCTCCAACAAAGAGATAGGTGTGGGTATCGACATTACTTGGCTGAAAATCCTCCTTGAATGCCGCAGCTCGCAGAGTCGTTGTTCCCGTGACAGAAACCCCGGCCCCTCCCGGGTAGGCCAAGCCATTGGCAAGAGTTGGTTCTGATCCATCAATGGTGTAGCGGATTTTTGCCTCCGCATGACGGGTCTCAATCGTGACCCAGAGCGGAGCATCGTAAAACCCACGATCTGGATGAAATGAGGTATCACCAACAATGCCCGCATAGCCCGTGGCACCATCGATTGTTGAAGGAGTGGGTCGGTCCAGGTAGCCCACTCCAAGGGGGATTTTGTTTCCAAAAATCCCGTAACTCACATCGGTTTTTTGCGGAGGGAACTCCGCAAACTCGCTGGCAACTTCAAATCCACCTCCGGCATCGGGTTTCATCAGAGCGAGATAGCCTCCGCCCTTACTCAGCTTAAAACCAGCGTGGAGATTCCCCTGGGGGTCGACATACCCATCCTGCCCGGAAGCAAAAACTACCAGGAATTCATTGGGAGCGAGAGAAAGAGACGGAAACATCCACCCTCCCGATTGCTCCCTTGATGAAGTCAATGACCAGCCTTCAAGATCAACATTTTCTGTCGTGGAGTTCCAAATTTCAATCCAATCAGAGGAGTTCCCATCCCCGTCATAAAGCGAGTCATCATTCGAGGCCATGAACTCACTGATTACCACTTCGTTCAAAACCAGAGGAGGCGTTACGGAACGCTCCCGTAATTGGTAGGCATTCAAAAACTGTGACCCAGCGCTGGCATCAAAGGTCAGGGCCTGCGTCGTCGCATCGGCGGTGAACACTCCCGTCGCATAGACCGGTTCGCCAGTTTCGTTCAAAGTGACGCCCGCTCCCGTCTCATCAAGAATGGTCACACTTCGATTGACGTTGTTGTGATAGTAGAAAAATTGAACCTCGTAATCCAAACCAAGCGTCAACCCGGTCAAGAGGGCGGTTTGAGGATCCACTCCGCTCCGATAGGCGATGGTATCCGAAAGCTTGTTGATTCCCGGACCGGGCAACTTTCCACTCTCGCCCGTGTTATAATTTAAGCCCACAAGATGAGTTGGAGATTCCAATGCGCTGAAATCGATCGCAAGAAATTGGACGCCATTCACCACCGGAGAAGAAGCAGAGGCATTTCCGAAGTTGCATGCCTCCAGGAGACGGCCTTCGTTCCTCACGACCTCACCACCAGAGACCACTCCACTTGTCCATGAAATGGACGCCGCAAGGCCTGCTTCTGCCGCATAGACATACAGAATTAAACGAATCAGAAATGAACTAAGGTGAGGCATGGCCGATTATCTTGATCCTTGTATTTAAAATGGAACTGCGCGAGTCAGTTGCTGAGGAAGATCTCATTAGGAGTTTTGGTGTCGAGGCATTTTCGGGGGCGCCGGTTGAGTTTTGATTCCACTTCCACAGTTTGATCATGGCCGATTTGATCGAAGTCGGTCTTCTTCGGAAAATATTGACGAATGAGGCCGTTGGTATTTTCCTTGAGAACCCGTTCCCATGAGCTGTAAGGATGCGCGAAGTAGGATTGGCAGATCCAAGATCTCACCAATAGTGGTGTGAGTGGAAAATTCTTTTCTATTATCGAAAGTGAGGGCGTAGAGCTTGTCACGCTATTGGACTAGCCTGGTCATAATCGCCATGGAAACGTCTACAGCAGATCGACTTGGAGCTTTTGCGATAATCGTAAAACGGCTGTATCGTTCGAGCATGTTACGAGAACTGATCCGGAGGCTTTATCAATGACGGTATCGAGTTCCCAATCCCCGATGCGGGTCCGTAAATCAACGACTTCAGGACGCAGGTCGATGGAGACGGCTCCTTTAATTTGATAGAGCCGATTATTTTGAAGACTTCTATTTTTGTAGGATTTTACTTTGTGGCGGAGGTGGTAATGAAGGTCTACTCCGTGACGCTTATTTTCGTAGATACGAGCATAGATCGTCTCGTGACTGATCGATGGTAAGTGGTGTTTTGGCAGCTCATCCCTGATCTTTTCAGGACTCCATTGCTAGGCACAAAGTTGAGTCACCACAAAGGCCCACGACTCGGCAGAGCATCTCTCTGTCCGGCAATCAGCTCGAAGGGAACGTTGCCGAGCCTTCGAGTGAGCGTATCGATATTGATCGCCTCCCTCCAGAGTGGCATTACGACGAAGTTCTCGATTGATCGTGGAAACGTGCCGACCAAGTCGCGGGGCGACGTGAGAAGGCTTTGACCATTGCGTCGTAAAGTAGAAATGGGAAGCGGCTCTTCGTAGGTCAGGTGTTGAAAAGATATTGTAGATCGTCTCGGTTTTGAACGGCGGAACCACTATTGATTAGATCAGCTCTTGGCCTGCTTTTCAAAGCGACTTGCGCACTTCCACTTTGAATTCAAGGACCTAAAAAAAGAATCGCCCACTAAAGATCAGCGTATTGGTGTCGACGTCGCTTATAGCAGTCCGATCAAGCTTGATCAAAGGGATGAAGCTACGGTTATAGACATACTCCATACTCAGAGAAAAATTCGGGGTGACGAAAGTCTCAACACTAGCTGCAAGCTGCTGCAAACTCTCCCACTCATCTCCCTCATTTCCCAACTTTCCGCGACCATAAACCAAAGAAAACCTAGTTGGCTTATCTAAGACGTCGGTATCATACGCGGCACCCAAAGTCACAGCCTGCACCGAGGCACCACTTGCTGGCCAATCACGCTCATTCTGACTAACCTCAGCCATTAAAGAGACTGGACCTTTTTTCCACTCGGTCCATGCATTGATTATTCCATTTCGCTCACGAGTGGTTAATGGATTAGAATCTACACCCGGATGATTGGCATTATCACTGTCGTAGATGCTTGAGTAAAGATAGCCACCTCCTATCGAAATATCCCATTGGCCAACATTCATATCATACTGACCACTGATAGCAAAATTACGAAGGAACGACTCATCGGGCGTATCTGCAACGCGAAGCTGGCGCCCTCCATTCATCGCCGTAAAAGCCACTTTCCAATTGCTTGCCACGTAACCCAACTCTGCAGCGACATCCCGTGTGTCGGCTTGATAAAAGTGATTATTCACTGAGTGAGTGATCGGATTATAAGCCCCATTATGGCCGAAGTTGACGGACATTTTACCTACCGATAAATACCACGGGTTCTGCGAAAGATCCCCAAAAGTCACGAAGGCCTCACGAATCTGGGCATTCTCCTGCCTTGGGAATTGAAGATCGGTGTAAATCCCGCGGACAAAAATCCGAGCCGAATCGGTCGGTGCATAGGTCAACCCGAGCGTTGCAACATCCAAAATACTCTCTTGCCCACTCCGTCCTGAATCATGTTGGCTGGGAAAGCGACCAAGGATTGGAAACTTTCCCGCTGTATCAGTCCGCTCCTGATAGTGAGAGTAAACAGCGTGGCCGGAGAGATAAATTTTGCCAGTCTCAAGCAGGCCATCGCGGTAGGACTCCAGGATATACTGGGATTTGTTTCCAATGATTTCTTGCTGATTCAGAATACTTTTCGAGTAATCTAGCTTCGTGTCCAGTAGCCACTCGCTGGGAAAAATATCATCAGTAACTAAGGCCGTAGACGTAAGCGGGGCGACACAGAGAATTATCCAAAATGGGAATTTTAATTTTTTTCTCAATATAACTTTTTTTACGACTACATGGGTTGTTTTTGGTTTCAAGATATTTCTGATCTTTATTGATGATCGGCAGCTGATCTCTGAGGGGTGATTATTCAGAACACTCCGTAGCATGGGCCAGTCGGAGTGGAGGGGCTGGAGCGTAGCGGAGGCTCCGTAACGGAGGCTGGCCCATGCTACGGTCGCCGCCCGGGGTCAGGCGGCTTTTTCTGCCACGGGGGTTAAGGTTTGTTCGTAGTTCGACCAGGGGGTGGTATAGCCGAGATGCTGATGGTCCCTCTCATGGTTGTAGAAGTCCATCCACTCTGTGATCTGCTCACGCAGTTCTTTCAGGTTGGCATAGCTATAGAGCCGAATCTGTTCGTATTTCAAACTCCGCCAAAGCCGCTCGATGAAGACGTTGTCCATCCAGCGACCTTTCCCGTCCATGCTGATTTGAATCTCGTTTTTCTTCAACTCCCCGATCCAATCCTGACCCGTAAATTGGCTCCCTTGGTCGGTGTTGAAAATCTTTGGCTTACGTCCTGTGCTCGTCATCGCATTGCGCAGGGCTCGCACACAAAACCCACTGTCCATGGTGTTGCTAAGCTCCCAACTGAGGACAGCCCGGCTCTTCCAATCCATGATTGCAACGAGATAGACGTGACCTTTTTCCATCGGAATGTAGGTGATGTCGGTGCACCAAACTTGGTCGACTTCGGTGATGGCTAGATCTCGCAGCAGATAGGGATAGATTTTGTGATTCTTGTTCGGTTGACTCAGGGTGGGCTTCGGCACAAGAGCTTCAATCCCCATGATTTTCATGAGACGTCTGGTTCGCTTTCGTCCAATCGTCCAGCCGAGTTTGCGAAGCTCTCGCATCAGTTTGCGCTGACCATAAAAGGGCCATTTGGTGTAAATAACATCGAGGTCCCTCATGATCAGTTCATCTTCTTCGGTAAGCTTGGTCGGGCGAGGTGCTAAGCGGTTTCGGTTCACTGCGAGGAGTTTGCACTGCGTTCGCACTGAGAGCTTTGGATGATCGTTTTCAATCATGGTCTTTCGCTGAGATCGATCCCCAACTGCACGCACTTTTTTTCAAGGAATTCCTTTTCAATCACCTGCCTTCCTACCTTGCGCTCCAATTGAGCGATGAGATTCTCCTGTTTCTTAGTTGAATCATTGACGGCATTCTTCCGTTCAAAAAGTTCAACAATACGCCCTTCGAGTTCCTTTTTCCAGGCACTCACCTGGGAGGGGGCGATATCGTTTTCTTTGGCAATCTCGTGGATTGGCTTGATTTCTTGCAAGGCTTCTTTGGCAATGCGAGCTTTGAACTCGGCACTGAGGTGTCTTCTTTTTCGTTTACTCATTTGGTTTTATTTCGGGTTGGTCGCCCTCAAAAACCAGCTCTTTTCATCAACAAGTCTCTGGCTCCGTTTCGTGGGGCCACTTCAGCATGGGCCAGCCTCCGTTGCGGGGCCATGCTGCGGAGTGTTCTGAATAATCACCCCTCGGAGATCAGCTGCCAATCATCAATAAACCTCAGGAATTTCTGGCAACGAAAAGGAGACCACTTCATTTTATATATTTTTTTTCGAAGATATATTTAAGTATTCTGCACTATCAAGCAATTCAGGTATCACCCTGAGCATATGGATTATTGAATAAATGAATACACCATGAGAAGCCCTAATTTTCGGGTCCATAACAACCTTACTGAGCCCATCAACAACCTCAAAAATCTCGTACCCTGAGGTGACTAATAATATTAATCCGCCGATAAGATTCAACACAGGGCTTCTTAAGATAGAGCTTATAATATTCATAGGGTTACTTAGGTATTGGTTCTCTACTTATGGCAAAAAATGCTTATGGAGTAGAATAAAAGAGTCAACCCCCTTTCGCCCTACAATGAATACACCAAGAAGTCAATCTACACCCCGAAGGTCATCCTGAAGATCATCGGACTAATGGTGCACAGCCTTCGTAACATTCACAATCATCGGTCAGCTATTCGCATAAGAAACACAACCCAACAAATAACATTATGAAAGATATTAAACCACCTCAGTTACCATGGACGCATCAGAAACATACTGTAGTGATCATTGCTCTAATCCTCACGGTATTAACAGTGTATACAGCTACAGAACTTTACAGTAAAGGTGGGTCTTGGCATTGGCCATTTTTTTATGAAGCAGGAGGCTCCCTCATTCCTGCCGCGGCAGCTATTTTCTTCACTATTTACTTTAAATGGACGAAGCTATTCCTAGAAGGTGTCAACACTCTCAACCTCTACATCTTAGGAGTAATTGGAATCTTCACCTCTCTATGGTGGGCTCCAGTAGTTCTAATGATTGGATGGGCTGCCTTTCTCATGTTTTGGATCTTAGTGGGGGCAGTGTTCAGCTAAAGGAACTCCGATATAATTAGGTATGAGCAGAATCTATATTAAAACCTACGACCTTTCTACTAGCGATCCAGGACAAGGCGTCCGTAACTTCTGTTACCGTAATAACTTCTCAACAAGCCGTAAGGCTGATGGAGCATGCTGTGGTGGTCTTATCAGCCTGCTAGGAATTTGCTTTTGGCGGGAGGGCTTTGAAGCCGCCTTTGGACCGGATCGGATGGGGAAGAGAGGGGGTTTAGCCACGACGTCAGCTTCTTCATAGTTGCCACGTAAAATAAGCGTTCGAGCCGAAGCATAGGATAACCGATAATGCGAAACCTATCCATGCCCAGCGCCATGGCGGTATACGTTTTTTTTGGCGAGGCCTCTGGTGAGGCCATTGGTAAAAGAGTAGGTTAAGTCATGTCGTTGACTTAATTCTATTCACGAAGTAAGACATCATCCGCGGTGAAAAATTGACGATCGGGGCCAGCTGATCGAATTTCCATCAGTTTTCCTGAGAATGCGTGAAAGCGATAGGGTATTTTCCAGCGGTCGAGAAGTTCGCCTTTTTCTGAGATGGCAGGGTGATCGGCAGGAAGACTGGCTGCGCCTTTGATGTTACGCCCCGTGAGCGCAGCCGTGATCTCATCATTGAGGCCGACAGGGTTTTCTCCCAAGGCACTACGATGAGACCAGAGAAGTGTGTGCAGCAGGGAAAGGTCATCTTGGGGCGTGGTGTTCGGAGAATGGAGAAGGTCGGTTCCTGAGGCAGCGGGGAGCGGGGTCGTGTGTTTAGGAAATGACGGCGGGCGCGTCGGTGAGGTGCGTAGCGAAGGGTTTGCACCCTTCGTATGTGAAAGCTCCCCATCCCGTGAATCCGACGAAGCAGACGAATCCTTCGCTACGGAGCCAGTAAGTTGCGGGTAGATCCACCAGAGCAAAAGCGCGGCGAGGGCAACCAGGAAGAATGTTAGGTAGGAGCGCAAGGGGGGGCGGGTGGCGGATGTCAGGAAAAGAATCTACAGGAAGTTGAGGTTGGCGGCGCTGGAAGTCAGTGGGTCGTCGAAACGTGGGATGTTAGGGAACAAGGCCTCCATCGAGTTGGAGTCGACACCGAACCAGTTGGCGATAACCGCTGAATACTGATCCACAGAGGTGGAAGGGATGAGCCGACCGCGACTGCTGTGGGAGTCGATCGAGTCGGTTGTGTCACCTGTTTTTAAAGGTGGATAGTGGCCGTAGAGGTTGCGACCATTCACCCCCCCTCCCATGACGATGGCGTGGCTTCCCCAAGCGTGGTCCGACCCTTCAGCTGCCGACACGCCATTCGGCGTGAGGGTGCGAGCGAAGTCGGAGGCGGAAAAGGTAACAACGTCGTTGAAGGCGTTCATCAGTGGGTCTTTGAGGGTGTTGCGGAAGGCAAGCAGGGCCTCGGAGAGTTCCCCCATGAGGTTGGCGTGGTCGGGGATTAAGCTCTGGTGGGTATCGTAACCGTTGGCTTGGATAAAAAACACCTGGCGGTTATTACCCAGCGGGGTGCATCCGGCGATCAGCCGGGCAACCATTTTCAATTGGTCGCCAAGCGGTGTCTGCGCTCCAGTGAAGTGGGCGTCAAAGTCCACACCCGATAGTACTGCCTCAGCGAGTGAGTCTCCGATCACACCCTCGGTGGCGCGGGCGCGTTCCACGATTTTGTTATACTGATCCTCTAACAAGTTTTCATGGGTGAGCTTCATGATGTCCTCAAAGGCCTTGAGGCGAATCCCCGGGCTGGTATTCTGGTAGCCGGAGGCGGGGTCGCCGGCAACGTTGTAGGCATTTCCATAATTGACGCCGTAGCCCGATAGCGACATAGCGCCTTCGGGGGTGACGGCATACTGCGTGACACCTCCAGCGGTGCCAACCTGGAAGGAGTTGATGCCGGCGAGAGATACCGACATGGAAACATTGCTGTTAGGATTGTATGAGGCGTTGAGCATTTCGGCGGCGCGGCCACCCCAACCGCTGGAGAATGGTTTATCGGCGATAGACGATTGCCACTGGGTTTGCTGGTCGGAGTGGGAGAATAGTTGATGGGGGACAGGAACGGTTTTGTTAATGAACTCGCCGCGATTCTGGATAGGGTAGGCCAGCGTGCCGCAGTTGCAGACAAAGGCGAGGTCTCCTGCGTCGAAGAGAGTGGCTAGCGGCTGGGCGCTCGGGTGGACTCCCATTTCTGGAAATACGCTGCCGTAGTGTTTTTCAAAAGCGTTGGTGGGAGTGTCTGGGGATCCAACAGGAACATTCAATGCGTGCAGCGTATTTCGGTCCAGAGCGAGGCTGCCGCGTGCGGCCTCGTAGTCGTTACGGGCTTCATCACTGGTGGGGTCGCCCATTGGAACGAGCATGTTGTGGGCGTCGTTACCTCCTGCAAGGAAGATGCACACGATTGCTTTGTAGCCGGGGCTGGGATTGCCCGCAGCGCAGGCCGCTGTCATCAATCGCATTTGGGCCAGGGCATTCACCAGCCCGGTAACCCCGAGCGATGCACAGGTCGATTGCCTCAGGAAATCACGCCGCGAGCGAAGATCTTCTTTTTGATGCTTTTTCATATTTTGAATTTTTGACCGCCATAGCCTTGGCGGAGGAGGTTAAAACTTAGAGCTTACTTTTGAATCTGTGCCTGCGGTGCGGTGCTAATCAAGTAGGCGGAGACTTTTATGCGTTCCTTGAGCACGGAGGCTTGATCAGCATCATTGTCGTTGCCGTCGAGCCCGGCGGATTGCCTTGCCATGGTATCGATGATGGTGTCGCGTGGGTTATCAATTCTAACGGTTCCTGGGATGTAGCCACTGCCGTATTTCGCTTTCATGCGTCCGGTGCACAGTAGTAGGTCGAGGTGGTTAGCCAATGCAACGCAGGCGTCGTTGATGCTGTCGTCATCGTTGAAGGTGCTGTCGGCGGACGTCACCTTGCCATCGCCGTCGGTATCCATGACCGTCAGGTAGGCGAGGCCAGCTGCGCTGGCTCCAGTGAGATCTGTAGCTATGTGAGCGGCGGTGGCGCTGTATTCATAGGGGTTGTAGGTGGTGTTCGTGTCTCCCTTGTTAGGTAACGAGTTGCCGGGCATGCCGAAGTTAAAGTAGACCAGGCCGTAGTGGATGTTGACGATGGTGATGACCGATATCTCATTGGCGAGTTGGAGCTCGGGCACGCTCAGCCCGGCGTCGGCCAGAGGACCAGCGAGTGTGTAGCCTGGCAGGAAGTAGTTGAAGACTGTAGGGGAGGCGAGCGGGGTCTGACTCAGGGTAATGTCGGTGTTAGGCATGCGGATTCGGGTGGTGCCAACGGGAAACTTAGCGAGGTCTGCGGTAAAACGGGCGAGGTTGCTGGGCGAGTAGGCGTAGCTGGCGAGGTCGGCGATGGACGTGTCGCTGGGATCGAGGTCTTCGAGAGGTAGCAGGCTTTTAGAATCGAGCGCTCGGGTGTAGGCCAGGGTATGGATCAAGGGCTCTTTTTTCTTGCCGTATGTGTCCGGGGCGGCGGCGTTGAGCGAGCGAGCTTCGTAGTCGAGTAGGATCGCCTTGAAAATGAGGCCCAGGTCCCCGTTGGAGGACTTCCAGATCTGGGTAATGCGGTAGATGTAGCCGGCAGATGGGTTGGATGTGACGAGGCGCTGAATGAGTCGGCGGCAGATGAAGGGTGCCATGTTAGGGTGATCGGCCAGATGGTTCATCGTGGCATCAAGGTCGGCTTCACCACCGCCTCCGGCGCCAATGTTGAGCCCGAGTGTCGGCATGACTTTTTCCAGATCATCATGGAAGGCGGCGAAGTTGATCATCCGGTTCGACCACTGTGCCTGATAGTAACGGGAGCCGAAGCCGTGGGTGAAGCTGTTGTTATCAACCACGGTGTCAGAGTTCGAGGGGGAGCTCTTTTTCCCAAATGACCATCCGGTGAACACGCGCGACATGGCGGAGATATCGTCCTGGAGATACGTCGGGTCAGGAAGTGCCGAGGAATTGAGCTTGAGCGATCCGTCCTCGTGAAGCTGAACCAGACCGATGGAAAAGAGCTGCATCACCTCACGCGCGTAGTTCTCATCCGGGGAGACGATCACTTCACCGGTTATGAGGTCGATGATTTCCTTCGAGTTTCTTAGGTGGGAAAGATACTGCCCCATGATCGGGTGGGTGGAGACCCCTTCTAACAAATCTCGATAAGATCCGAAGGTGCCGTCCTTGAGCATGTCATAGTAATGAGCATGTCCGTAGTGGTGCTTCTTGACGATAGCCTCTACCTCGGAGGTGACCAGGATTTCACTGAGAGCAAAGGCGCAGCGCTGCCGGAACTGGTCGGGCGCGTGACGGGCGAGTAGCCACCAGCCGCGACGGCGGTTCGCGTCACGGACTTTGTAGTCGGAGTCGTAGTCGGGCGAACTGGGGATCGAGGAGAGAAAGATCTGCTGGGCGTCGGCTGCGTGAATGTAGGGTTCGAGATCGGGAGAGGCGGTGGCCATCTGGGTATCAAGCCAGGCCGTGTAGGCAGCGATGCGGTCACCGTTGTGTGCGGAGATCACTGATGTGCGCAGCTCGGTGATCAGTTCGGGTGTGGGACCGAAGGTCGCCTGGGTCAGAAACCGGGCGATATCGCGGTCGAGCTCGTCAGCGGTGAGTGTCTCAATGGCGGGAGGATTGGGAGGAATGACCAGGACGGTGGAGCCGGTGGATAAAAGGTAGTCACCTCGGATTTCCCCGGTGGAGTTGTCGGAGGAGTGAACGTTGACGTAAAGAGCCCCGGCCGCGAGCGCGTCTAACACGGCCTGATCGGTAACTAGAAACTGGGCGGCGACGATGCTCCACGGGTATTCGGTGACTTGCCCCATCGGCAGGCTCTCGACGTGTGGACCGGTGATCGGGTTTTTAATGTGGATATGCACCGCAGTCTGCGGAGTGGTCAGGCCATAGAATGTTAGGTTAACGCTGCCGATCTCGTTGTTACCCTGTACGAGCACCGTGGAAAGGCCGGAGGCGGAGGTGATGACACCGTCCTCAGGAGATAGCTGGGCAACAAACAGACGGGTATTCTCAAGGGTATTGGTGGCATCGCAGACGCGCACCGAGGCGTTGTTAGAAGTGCCTCCGATGGTGCAGGTCAGGGTCTCGGGCACTTCGATCAGAGTATCTGTAAGGGGATGGCAGAAAATTTGTGCACTGGAGGCTCCTGCCGGGATCGTGATACTGCTAGTCAGAAGTGTGTTGGCGGCATCCTTCAGTGCGTAGTCGGCGGGGGAGGCCGATCCCTTGGTGGGATCAGTATGGCCGGAGAGCGCGAGGAAGAGGGTGAACGGGTAGGTCGTGTCACCGCTGCGGCTGATCGTAAGCTCGGCATGCGCGCCTTCTTTTTCAAAGGCCTCGGGTGTCGTGGTTGCGATGGTGACCTCTCCGGCGTTGAGCGCATTGATCAGGGATTGTAGCGCGGCGATGTCGTTGTTAGTCGTGCCGGAAGTAAAGGAATCATCGTTGGTAGGATCGAACCCCTCCATCTGCTCCTCGGCCCAGTCCGAAATGCCGTCGCCGTCGGAGTCGATGTCCTTGACGCCCACATGGTAGAATTTTTTATCAGCACTCTGGACGGGAATGACGATGGTCATCGAGGCGCCGGTGCCGATCATAGGCGATCCGTGACTAACCCAGGTTGCCGGCTGGAATTCGCTGGAGATACTCGCCTGGTAAGTTTTTCCTTTTTCAGTGGGGCACTCGATCGTGACATCTGTTCCGTCGAGGGTGTTGCTACTGATCCGATGGACGGAGTTCGAATCACGGGGGTCAGTGCCAGCAATGGACTCATCGAAATTACTCTGGCTGTCGCCGTCCTCGTCCGCCGCCTTGGATGCCGTGTCGATTACGAGAGAGGTCGCATTGTATTTTTGCTCCCAGATGTCGCAGACGCCATTGCTGTTTAGATCGACTGCTCCGTGAACTCGGATGACGAGCAAGAAAATTAAACTTAGAGAGGTGTAAGACAAGCGCATGACAGATGATTAAACTCTGGGTTACTGCTAGGAAATTGCTTTTGGCGGGAGGGCTTTGAAGGCGCCTTTGGACCGGAGCAGAGGGGGGCGAAAGGGGGTTGGTCTGTCTGCTTCAGCGAAAAGGCAATGTTGGTGAGGCTGCTTCGTAAGCAGACCTCCATGCCGCTGGAATGGATTGCAAAAGAGTTCACCGTGGGAGTCCGCAGCAGCGTGTCGTGAGCGGACCAACATCTGATGAATGAGCTTAAAGAAAACAAGAAGCTCCAGAAGATTTGGCAAAAAATGCAACAAATCTCTTCCTGCCCCCCCCCTTTTTGCTGACGCGATCAACAGAATACGGCGTTATTAAGGGTGACTGAAGCGACGTCATGCCAATCCCTCTTTTTTCAAATGTCGGCGTAACACGACAAAATGTAAGGTTTTATTGACACGGCTCAATATGTCGTGTAAACCTTACATTGTGTCAGGTATACACGACTAAAAAGAAACCAAATAATGACTAAGATGAAAGTAGAAATAAGAAAACCGACGGATCGAGATGTAACATTTCTGAAGAAAATAGGCATATTGATGGCCGTATTTTTAGCGCTTCTCGCTGTGCAGACCTTTGCGCTCGAACTCTTCGACCTCGGGTATTCGTGCAAAATCCTGGCGACCCTGGCGCCGACAGTTCCCGTGTTTTGCATGCTTGTTTTGGCGGTCAAAAACTTTCGAGAAATGGATGAATTCATGCAGCGCGTTCAAGGTGAATCGCTGTTGTGGACAATCAGTGTCATTTGTTTCCTCTCCTTTGGCTATGGCATGCTGGAAATGGTCTTGGGGGTCGTGCCGCCGATCGGTGTGATTTGGATATTGCCGACCGTCTGTCTGGGATCAGGTCTCATGAATCTCATTCTAATGAAGCACTATCATGCAGAATAAACTACGCGTCCTTCGGGCGGAAAAAAAATGGTCCCAGGCAGAGCTTGCAGACCGTTTGGGTGTCTCGCGGCAAGCTGTCAACGCGGTTGAAACAGGCAAACATGACCCCTCTCTCACGCTTGCCTTCTCGATTGCTGATGTCTTTGAGCAAACGATTGAGGATATTTTCGAACCCTCACCCCCCCCTAACGACTAACGAAAAGGGACCGAAAAGGGGCCAGGAAGAGATTTGGCGAAAAATTCACCGAATCTCTTCTGGGCCCTACTGCTAGGAAATTGCTTTTGGCGGGAGGGCTTTGAAGCCGCCTTTGGACCGG
>OJFK01000055.1_pt1 | contig 41598 bp, 24 predicted proteins | sample 1594101 | NCBI WGS metagenome assembly OJFK01 (sample SAMN05416723, study PRJEB24817) | seawater metagenome | isolation source: Sea water | place: Canada:Atlantic | collected 2013-07
TTGGATAAAAATGTGGTCTTCCGCGACGAAGCCTTTGCGCTGGGCGGCGCGGGTGGGGCCGTTGACGGTGATGTTTTTTTGGACGAGGACGTCGTTGAGGTGGACGGAGAGAAAGCGGGGCTTTTCGAGAAGGGTGCCGTCTTTTGTGAAGCGGGGAGCGCGGAATTTGATGAGGAGCTTTTGCCACTGGCCGGCTGGTTTTGCGGAGTTGACGAGTGGTGCGTGGCCTTCGTAGCCTTGGGGCTTTCGTTTGTTGTCCCAGCGGTGGTAGACGGCTCCCATGTCGCCATCGGTGACTTTCGCTTTGCCGTGGCTGTCGAGGATTTGGATCTCGTAGCGCCCTTGAAAATAGATGCCGGAGTTGGATCCCTCGGGGATGAGGAACTCGGCTTCAACGGTGCAGTCGCCAAATTTCTCGAGAGTTTGGAGGTAGCCTCCCTTTTTAGGATTGGCGGCGTTGGTGAAGAAGAAGGGTTTTCCCGAGGCTTGGATCGCGATGTCTTTCCCACGGGCATCGGCGACTGTGCTCGTCTGCCAGCCTTTTTGGCGCTTAAAGGTTTTGTCCCAGTCCAGAGCGCTTGCGGCCGGGACCAGGATCAGGGAGAGGAGGATTGCGAGGTGAGGTGACATGTGGATGAAGTGGGTGCTAGGGTGCGAAACAAAAGAGATCAGTCTATATCGAGTAAGAGGCTGAGTTTTTTCGGCTTTGGGTCAAGGTGAAACGGGGCATCTGAAAACGGTCGTCCAGATTGGCATCGGCACCTCGGGCTTATTTGGTTATTCTGACCCCGCATCATGATTTTTGATTCAACACGACGGGCGGGGAGGATCTTGGCCTGTTTTTTGTCACTGGGCTCCAGCCTCGCGTTTGGGGCGCTGGTGGACGTGGCGGGGTTGGGTGCCGCGAGCCAGACGAGTGAGTGGAACGGGGGGCAATTTCCTGCGGGAAATGCGAATGACGGGAGTTCTGCGACTTTTTCGCATACGAATACGACCACGCAAAATAATTCGTGGCAGGTCGTGCTTGATCAGGAATACGAAGTGGCGCGGATTGAGGTCGAGATGCGGGGGGATTGTTGTGCTGGGCGGATGACTGGGACGGTTGTGAGAGGATTTAATGAAAGTGGAGTGTCGGTTTTTTCGGCGAATTTGGTTGATCCGGGAATTGGATCAACTGCTGTTTTTGAGGTTCCGGGGGGAATCAAAATGGAGCGCGTGCGGGTGGGCTTTGAAAATGGAGGGACGAATCCCGGACAAAATACGTCGATGATTCACTTCGGGGAGGTGCGGGTGTTTACGCAGGAGGAGGCTTTTGCGGAGGTGGCATCATTTACCGCTTCTTTACGAGAGGTGACGTCGGGGCAGGCCGTGACTCTGAGGTGGTCGACCGGAGATGCCAATGAGGTGCGTCTTTATCCGGGAGGGCAGGTCGTTTCGGCTGATGGATCGATGGTGGTGAATCCTGCGGAGAGTGTCATTTATGAGATCGTGGCGACGAATGTTCGGGGAGCGGTGAAGAAAGCTCTGGGCGTGGTGGTTGATGGGGTGGGTTTACCGCTTCAGCTGAGTGAATTGATGGCTTCGAATGGGGGGAGTCTGGTGCGGAGTGATGGCTCGACGCCGGATTGGATCGAGTTGTGGAATCCGAATCCTTTTGATTTGGATGCGGCGGGTTATGGCTTGGGCGATGACGGGGCGGACGCGAGGAAGTTTGTCTTTTCCGAGGAAGTGATTCCGGCGGGAGGTTATCTGATGGTGGATGCGGCGGATGTTGCGCTCGATGGAATTTTGGCGACGGGTTTTGGTTTGAGTAGGGGGGCGGGGGAAAGATTGGTGTTGAGCGGGCCGGATTCGCAGGTCCTGGAGACGCTCGTTTATCCGAAGCAGTTTTCGGATGTGAGTTACGGAGGCTTCGGAGGAAATGAGTTGCGCTATTTTGTGAACCCGAGTCCTGGAGAGGTGAATGGAGGTGGGGCCGTGGAAGGGTTTGTGGCGGATACGCAGTTTTCGGTGAAGCGGGGGTTTTACGAGGTGCCGCAGATGGTGACGATCACGAGTGCGACGCCGGAGTCGCTCATTTATGTCACGTCGGATGGGAGTGAGCCGGGGCCGGAGAATACGGCGGCTTCGCTTTACGACGGAGCCTTGATGATTTCTAGGACGACAGTTTTACGAGCAGCGGCGTTTCGCGAGGGATGGGAACCCACTGATGTGGATACGCAGACTTATCTTTTCGCGAGTCAGGTGGGTGGGCAGTCGTCGGCGCCAAGTGGCTTTCCCCAGCGGTGGGTGCCGAGCTTGAATGGGGTGCAGTCTTCGGTCGCGGCCTTTTCGCACTTTGGCATGAATGAAGGAGTGCTTGCGAGGTTGCCGATGACGGATTCGGCGGGGGTGGACTTTGAGCTGGAAGAGGCGTTGACTTCGATTCCGAGTATTTCGCTGGTGCTGGATGCGGAGGTCATGTTCGACCCGGTGGATGGCTTGCATGTGAATGCGAGAAGGCGGGGGCGGGCGTGGGAGCGGAATGTTTCCTTTGAGGTGATTGATCCGGTAATGGGGAGTGAGGTGCAGGCGAACTGCGGGCTGCGGATGCACGGCGGGTGGAATCGCTTTCCGGAGATGTTGAAGAAATCTTTTCGGCTTTATTTCCGATCGGAGTATGGAGATTCGAAGTTGAGGTATGCGATGTTTCCGAGATCGGAGATTGAGGAGTTTGATCGGCTGATTCTGCGGTCGGGAAATGGCAAGGCGTGGGCGAGTCCGTGGCGGGCTTTATCGGGGAATGGGAACTCCTTGGTAAGGGTGACCTACATGCGTGATCAAATTGTGAGAGATTTTCAGGCGACGACGGGGAATCACGCGATTCCGGGGACCTTTATGCATCTCTATATTAATGGGCATTATTGGGGGCTCTACAATCCGGTCGAGCGTCCGACGGAGCACTTTGCGGCGGCGAGATTTGGGGGTGATGAGGATGAGTATGACGTGATTAAGTGGGTGCGCGGAGCGGGGCACCAGGTATCAGCGGGTGATGATGTGGCTTGGAATCAGTTGATCGGATTGGTGCGGGGAAATGTTCTCAATTCCACGACTTTTGAGGCGATTCGAGAGTTATTAGATTTGGAGAACTTTGCGGACTACATCGTGGTAAATCACTTTGCGGGGAACAGCGATTGGATCGATAACAATGTTTATTCCATGCGCAGGCGCTTGGCGGGGGAGCGGTTCCGTTTTTATTGTTGGGATTCGGAGGAGAGTTTTTTGTCGGTGGGGACCGATGTCAGTGATCGCAATGTGAACGATACGTGTAGCGAAATTCATATGGCTCTGCGAGGGCATCCCGAGTATCGGCAGTTGTTTGCGGACAGGGTGCAGCGTCACTTTTTTAATGAGGGGGCGTTGACCTTTGGGAAGACGCGCGCGGTGTTGGATTTCCACAGTGGTTCGATTGATCGGGCCATTGTGGGAGAGTCGGCGCGGTGGGGTGATTTACTGCGTCCGAGTAATCCTTATGATCGGAGTGATTGGTTGGGTGAGGTTTCGAATCTACGCGGGAATTATTTGAGCCGGCGCTTGGGGACTACCTTGGGGCAATTTAAGGATGATGGGCTTTATCCGAAGGTGGATGCTCCGGTGTTTCAGCCGCAGCATGGCGGGCAGGTTGCGGTCGGGACTCCGGTGACGCTTGCCGCTGATCCGGCGGTGACGATTTATTACACGCTGGATGGGAGTGATCCGAGGTTGGCGGGGGGAGGCCTTTCGGAGGGGGCGCTGGAGTTTGCGGGGAGTCTTGATAATGAGGTGGTGATCGGTTTTGAGAGTGATTGGAAGTTTTTGGATGATAACTCGGATTTAGGCGGGAGTGATGTGGTGGTGGGGGAGCCGGGTTATGGAGCGGGGAATTGGAAGCATGAGAACTTTGATGATGTGGGTTGGGGAAGTGGGGCAGCTCCGCTCGGGTATGGATCGATCTCAGGAACAACGCTGAATACGATTGTTTCGTATGGTGACGATGTCTCGCTGCGGTATCGGACGACGTATTTTAGGAAGAGTTTTGAGGTACTCGGCGCGGGAGATATTTCTTCGCTAAATCTGCGGGTGCTGCGGGATGATGGAGTGGTGATTTATTTGAATGGGGTGGAGGTGGCTCGGTCGGGATTCTCTGAGGAAATCAGGGTGGTCACGGCGGAGACGCTCGCAGAGGCTGTGGTCGGGTCGGGAGAGCGGATCTTGGTGGAATTTACGGTGCCCTTTGGATTGCTGAAGGAGGGCGCAAATATTATCACGGCCGAGGTTCATCAAGCGAATGATGTTTCTTCAGATTTGGGATTTGATCTGGAGCTTACCGGGAAAATTCCGGGAGTGGGGGGACGGATCGATATTGTCGGTGGGACTTTGATCAAGTCGCGGGTGCGAGAAGCGGGAGAGTGGTCGGCGTTGAGTGAGGCCTTGTTTATTGCGGGGGATCGGGCGCAGGATCTTTACCTTTCCGAGCTGATGTATCATCCGGCGGATGGGGGCGCGGAGTTTTTGGAAATTACGAACCGGGGAAGGGTGCGGCACCTCTTGAGTGATCTTCGGATTAGGGGAGGGATTCAGTTTGATTTCAGGGGGGCAAGTGTGACCGCGCTTGAACCGGGGGGACGGATTGTCTTGGTGCGGGATGCGGGTGTCTTTTCGCTGGTTTATCCGGCGGTGAATTTTGGCGGGAACTACGACGGAGGATTGGGGAACGGGTCGGATTCGTTTTCGCTGGAGGATCTTAAGGGGAATGTGCTTTGGACGATGGCTTATGCGGATGCTGCTCCCTGGCCATCGGGGACGGATGGGGAAGGTCGGAGTTTCGTCTATGTCGGTGGAGATGCGACTGAACCCGGTTCTTGGAGGCCGAGTGTTGAGGTGGGAGGAAATCCGGGTACGAGTGATCGGGTGCCTTACTCAGAGGGAGAAGGTTTGGCGGACTACGTGATCGGGGGACAAGAGGTCACACTGGGCGGAGCGGCGATTGTGCGCTTTGAGGTGCTGTTCAATGCGGGTGCCGACGATGTCGAATTGACTCCGGAGTGGTCTTCAAATATGAACGGATGGTTCGGGGATCGGCTTACTTTGGTGGCCCAGGAGGCGCTTGGGGCTGGCCTGGTGAAGCGAACTTGGCAGATGACCCGGGAGGCAAATGAAGAGCGCTTATTTTTCCGGGTGAGTTTGGAAAAGCGCTGAAGTTTGGCTCTTTACGAGATGATATTCTTCACGACCTGAGCCGGATTCACGCCGGTGAGTTTTTGGTCGAGGCCCATAAAGGGGAAAGTGAGGCGGTCGTGGTCGATGCCGAGCTGGTGGAGAATGGTGGCATTGAAGTCGCGGACGCGGACTTCGTCTTTGACGACGTTGTAGGAGTATTCGTCGGTTTCGCCGTGGGAGATGCCGCCTTTGATGCCGCCGCCAGCCATCCAGGTGGAGAAGCATTTCGGATGGTGGTCGCGGCCGTATTGGTCGCGCTTGAGGGTGCCCTGACCATAGGCCGTGCGGCCGAATTCTCCGGCGAAGACGATGAGGGTGTCGTCGAGCATGCCGCGTTGTTTGAGGTCGTTGATGAGGCCGGCGCAGGGTTGGTCGACATCGAAGGCCTGGCCTTTGATTTTGGTGGGGAGGGTGGAGTGGTGGTCCCAGCCGCGGTGGAAGAGCTGGATGAAGCGGACGCCGCGCTCGGCCATGCGGCGGGCGAGGAGGCAGTTGCGGGCGAAGGAGCCGGTTTTTTGGACTTCGGGGCCGTAGAGTCTCTCGTTGAGCTTTTCGTTTTCGCCGGTGAGGTCGGTGAGTTCGGGGACGGAGGCCTGCATGCGGAAGGCCATTTCCTGTTGGGCGATGGTGGTTTGGATTTCGGGGTCGCCGACTTTGGCGAGTTGTTCCTCGTTGAGCTTGGTGACGAGGTCGAGCATCTTGTGGCGGGTTTCGCGACTGACGCCTTTGGGGTTGGAAAGGAAGAGAACGGGGTCGCCGGAGGGCTGGAAGGAGACGCCTTGGTGCTTGGAGGGTAGGAAGCCGGAGCCCCAGAGGCGGGAGTAGAGGCCTTGGACGTTTCCTTTTCCGCCGGTCCAGTAGGCGGAGTTGAGAACGATGAAGTCGGGGAGGTTTTGATTCATGCGGCCGAGGCCGTAGGAGAGCCAGGCGCCGATGGAGGCTTTTCCGGGGATTTCGGTACCGGTGCAAAAGAGGGTCTTGCCGGGATCGTGATTGATCGCGGTGGTGGAGGTGGACTTGATGAGAGCGATGTCATCGGCGACGGAGCCAAGGTGGGGAAGGAGCTCGGAAAGGTGGGTGCCGCCTTGACCATGTTGCTTGAATTTGAACATGGAGGGGGCAACGAGCTTTTCCTTGCCCTTGGTCATGGCGGTGACGCGCTGGCCGTTCGTGACGGAATCGGGGAGGGCTTCTTTGAAGCGCTTGTGGAGGTCGGGTTTGTAGTCGAAGAGGTCGAGCTGGCTGGGGGCGCCGGCCATGAAGAGGAAGATGACTCGTTTGGCTTTTGCCTTGGGGAGGTGGTATCCGTGTGTTCCCGTAGCGCCCTGGGCGGTGAGATTTCCGAGGACGGAGGCGCCGAGGCCCATGCCGGTGGCGTTGAGAAATTGGCGGCGAGTTTGGATGTCGAACATTTGAAGGGAGAGTGGTGAATGGTGAACGCCTGGTTGAGGGGGCTATTCTTTGTTTTTGAAGGAGTCTTGGTTGAGGAGGGTGTGGACGATCATGGTCCAGGCGAAGTGGTCGTCGCCTGCGGCGCGGAAGGTGGTGAGGCCTTTTTTGAGAAGGTTGAGGGCTTCCCCGGTTGGGGGATGGGCGGTGATGGTTTCGTGGAGGCGGATGAGTTTTTCGTCTTCGGTGCCTTCCTTCGCCATGAGGGTTTTGGCCTTGTGCCGGGCGGCCTTGAAATACTCGCTCTCGTTCATGAGGAGGAGGGCCTGGAGGGGAGTGTTGGTGCGCTCGCGGCGGGCGATGCAGGCGTCGCGGCTGGGGGCATCGAAGATGGTCATTTGGGGCGGGGACATGCCACGCTTCCAGAAGGAGTAGATGGAGCGACGCTTGGAGGCAGGGTCGGGGTCTGCGACGAACTTGTTAGGGAAGGAGCTGGGGAGGGCGACTCCTTTCCAGAGTCCGTCGGGTTGCGGGGTTTTGACGCTGCGGCCGCCTATTTCGGGGTTGAGAACGCCGGTGACGTAGAGGAGTTGGTCGCGGATGACTTCGGAGTCGAGGCGGGTGCGGGAGCCGCGGGCGAGGAGGCGGTTTTCGGGGTCGGTCTCGAAGTCGACGGAGCTACCGGAGGAGGTTTGTTGGTAGGTTTGGGAGAGGACCATTTCCTTCATGAGGGCTTTGATGTCCCAGCCGGATTCGATGAATTGAAGGGTGAGGTGGTCGAGGAGTTTGGGGTGGCTGGGCCACATGCCTTGGGCACCGAAGTCTTCGGATGTTTTGACGAGGCCGGTGCCGAAGAGTTGCTGCCAGAAGCGGTTGACGGCGACGCGGGCGGTGAGGGGATTCTTTTGGTCAACGAGCCATTCTGCGAGGTCCATGCGTGAGGGGACTTCGCCTTTTTTCTGAAGAGGCGGGAGGAAGTGCGGGGTGTCGCGTGGGACGATATCGCCGAGTTGGGCGTAGTCTCCGCGGATGCGGATGTGGGCGGGGTTGATGGCCTTGGCCTCGCGCATGACCATGGCTCCACGGACGTTGTGTAGGAAATTGGAGCGTTGTTTTTGAAGGGCGGCGACTTGCTTCTTGGCCTTTTCGATCTGGGGTTTGAGGTCGGGCTTGGGAGCGGGGTCTGGGATGACGGGGTCTGCGGTAGGTGCGGGCGCGGTTTGTTGTTTACTGAGAGAGGCGACGCTGGCTTGAGCTGCTTTTATTTTAGAATCGAAGTCGGCAAGCTTAGTTTTTTGGTCGTCGGTAGGGAGCTCGATGTAGGGAGGCTGGAGGCCTCGGTAGAAGTCGGGGCCGCCCCGACCGCCGGTTTCGGGATTGCCATCGAAGTTGTTGAAGAAGGCATACATTTGGTAGAAGTCCTTCTGGGTGATGGGGTCGTATTTGTGGTCGTGGCAGACGGCGCAGCCGAGGGTGAGGCCCATGAAGGTGGTGCCGACGGCGGAGACGCGGTCGACGACGTTTTTGAAGTGAGATTCCTCCGGAAGGGCGGTGCCACGATCAATGATGAGGTGGAGTCGGTTGAAGCCGGAGGCGATGAGTTGTTCCCGGGTGGGGTTCTCGTAGAGGTCGCCGGCGATTTGGAACTTGGTAAACTCGTTGTAGGGGAGGTTTTGATTGAAGGCCTGGATGACCCAGTCGCGGTAGGGCGAGTGGTCGCGGAAGTGGTCGTGGTGGTTGCCGTTTGTGTCGGCGACGCGGACGAGGTCGAGCCAGAACTTGGCCATGTGCTCGCCGTATGCGGGCTTTGCCATGAGGCGGTCGGTGAGCTTGGCGTCGGCGTCGGGTGATTCGTCGGCGAGGAATTGTGTGATCTCCTCGAGGGTGGGTGGCAGGCCGGTGAGATCGAGGGAGAGGCGGCGGATTAGAGTGCGCTTATCGGCGTGGGCTTTGGGTGATTTTTCCTTGGCTTCGATCCGGGCGAGAATAAATTTATCGATGTCGGATTTGGGCCAGGAGGAATCTTTTACCGAAGGCGGGTTCTGTTTTTTTGCAGGGACGAAGGCCCAGAAGGCTTCGTATTCGGCACCTTCTTCGATCCACCTTTTGATGAGCGCTTTTTCAGCGGAGCTGAGTGGCTTGGCGTGGCCGTCGTCTGGAGGCATGGGGTCGTCGGTATCCGTGATACGAGACCAAGCTTCGGAGTCGGCGAGCGAGCTGGGTTTGAATGCCTGGATGCCGTCTTTGAGAGCGTAGGCGCCTTCGGGGGTGTCGAGGCGGAGGCCGGCCTTGCGGTTGGGTTTGCCTTTGGCGTTGATGCCGTCATCGGGTCCATGGCATACGATGCACTTGGATGAAAGGATGGGGCGAATGTCCTGGTTGAAAGAGATTTCAGCGCTTGCGAAGAGGGTTGAAGCGAGGAGGCCGGGCAGAAAGAGATGACGCATGAGATGAAAGTGGAGGAACGATGAGAATAAAGATTTTAGGATACAGCAATTTGAGTGAAAACCAAGTTCGACCAATTGGATCAGATACGGAGCTTCGTCGGGATTTTTTGCAGTAAAGAAGTGATTCGAATCAGGGGGAAGCTTCACCCAAGTATCGCGTAGCCTTCCGCCTGCGTCAGTTCCTGATAAAGTTGAGAGATTCGGATGGTTACCTGCCCTGATCTTCCAAGGTTGAAGCGAGTCTCGTCGACCTGTGTCACGGCGATGATTTCGCCCATCCTCCCGGTGCAGAAAACTTCGTCGGCAATAAGTCTGCGCTGCCGAACGGTCGCCAAACGGATGCTCCTGCGCTCGTAAACGGGTGGTTTGTGTTCCGCGAGGATGATGAGGGAGCAACCCCGGACGTTCACACGGGTCGAGTCCAGAGGTGTATTTCAGTCCGCGCGTGACCGTCAGGCGGATGTGCACGCCGTCGGTCATTTCGTTGGCTCGCAAGATCTTCGACAGGGCGTCGATGGTCTCCTGTCTGGTGAGCATTCCTTCGTATCGAAGCATCTTGGCACTTCGGAAGAGCCGGTCCAGATGGGCTTCGAGGCGAAAGATCTTCCCCTCGTAAAGTCGGAGTCCCTCCCAGATGGCCTCGCCATTCTGGACGGAGGAATCGAAGGGGCTGATCCCGGACTCCTCGCGGTGAATGAGCTGTCCGTTGATGAAAACGAGGAGATCTTTGTTCTTTTCAGAGTAGGATTGGAGTATCGTGAGTTACAGGTCGAGTGAGAGAAGATCTAAAGATTGGCTCGTCAGGTTTTCGTGTCCCCCGTGGCGGATAACAATCGTGTCTTCGAGGCGGACTCCAAATTCGCCGTCAAGATAGATTCCAGGTTCGATGGTGAGGGTCATCCCGGTCTCAAGCGGGACTTCTGCAGCTCTTTGCGAAAGGTTGAGCCCGGGATCGTGGGTCTCCAGGCCAATGGAATGTCCCAGTCCATGGGTATATCCCCGGCCATGCCCGGCTTGCGAAATCACTTCCCGCGCGACGGTATCGAGCTCGCGGTTGGTCACGCCGGGCCTCACCAAATTGAAGGCTCGATCTTGGGCAAGGGCGACACATTGGTAAATTTCGCGCATCCGGTCGGTGGGTTTTCCCAAGCAGACGGTGCGGGTCATATCCGAGGCGTAGCCTTGGAAAACGACCCCGAGATCAATGATAACCATGTCATTTTTCCTCAGGAGGGTGGAGTCCGGTAAATGATGGATTTCCCAAGCGTTGCTGCCGGCCGCTACGATGGGAGCGAAGGAATATCCATCAAGTTCTTCCCGCCCGGCGATTTCAGCCAGAATGATTCCTTGAACTGCTCTCTCGCTCATGCCGAGACGGATTTTTGGAAGGACTGCGGTGAAAACCTCTTCGTTTAATTTTTGAGATTGGCGAAGGAGTGCGATCTCGGTCTCGGACTTAATTTGGCGGGCAAGGTCGATGGCCCGCGATGCCACAACGTCGTGCGGAGAGATCCGCTTGCGAAGTTCCTGCATGCGATTGAAACCGACATTGTGATCGACGCCGACGATTCCCGTTCCGGGTAAACGATTGCAAATTTCATCTAAGGGATCTTCACAAGTCAGGAGTTCGACATTTTTTGTTTGTTGGCGCGCCCACGGAAGACTGCGGAAGGAGGTGTAGAGCACCACCTTGTCCCGGGAAATAAAGAGGAGTCGCGGTTCCCCCCGGAATCCGCTGGCATAGCGGACGCTCGCGGCATCCGAGCTGATGAAAAAATCGACCTTTTCGGACACCATGTGAGAGCGGATTTGATCAATTCGCTGCAGAATTTCATCGGGTAAAAAATCTGTCATGGAAAGGCTTGGAAATTCCCCAGGATGGGTTTCAGAGGTGATGGTAGTAATTCCACTCCGTAAAACAGAGGAGACAAATGATTTTTTTTAAGATCTATGTTCGAGCGCTTGGGATGAGCAGATCACGAATGGACGCAAATTTTAGTTAGGGGAGTGGCTTTTTGGGCGTAGGCTTAGAAATAATTTATTTTATCATGATCATGTTCATTCGAAACGCCACGCTTGCCTTCTGTCTTTTTTCTTCACTTGGCGCGGCGGACTGGCCGCATTTTCTTGGCCCCAATTTGAACAACAGTGTTCCTGACGAGAAGATCGTGACTTCCTTTTCTGAAGGGAGGCCGAGGTTGGTCTGGGAGACGGATGTCAATCCTGGTTACGGCGGTGCGGCCATCGTGGGTGATGAGGTCTTCAATCTGGATCGAGTGAATCAGGAGTTCGACGTGATCACTTGTCGAGCGCTGGAGACGGGGAAGGTTAAATGGACGTGGAAGCATGAGGTGCCTGGTCGCATTTCCCATCCTGGATCACGAGGGGTGCCGACGGTGACTTCTGATGCGGTTTATGCCACCAGTGGATTTGGTCATGTTTACTGCATCGATCGTGCGACTCACAAGCCCCGTTGGATCATTGATACCTGTAAACGCTTTGAGGCGACACCTCCTCGCTTTGGCTATGCCATTCATCCGGTGATCAAAGGGAATCTTTGTTTCATTGCGCCGACTTCCGAGAAGATTGGGCTGGCGGCCCTCGACATTAAGACGGGAAAGACAGTTTGGACGAGCGAGTCCATTGGGAGCTCTCATTCCTCGCCCCAACTGTTGAAGATTCTTGGGAAAGACGTCCTCGTGATGGTGGGTGATTTTAATCGGGAGAAACTGGTGTTGCTTGGTGTCGATCCGGGTAGCGGAAAGACGATCTTTAATTATGTGGAGGACTTTGGAACAGGGATCTTCAATGCGATTCCGAACGTCTTCATGCTTGGGAAGGATACTGCGGTTTTTACGGCAGGTTATGGAAAGGGGTCCCGTCTGCTGAAGTTCACGGGAACCGAGGAAGCGATGACGATCACCAAAACGGCGCAACTTCCTTTCGGGGATAAGTTTCACATTCCGCTGATGATCGAGGGGAAACTCTACATGACGGCTGATCGCGGCGGTCGACGTCGGGGTTCCCGTCAGCCTTCGAACACGGGGCAATCTCCAGCGTCGGGGATGGTTTGTTTTGCTCCGGACGGAGTGGTTCATTGGTCAACTGGGAAAGAACTCTATTTGAACGGTGGCGCGATTCTTAATATCGGAGGTATGATTGTCAGTCAGGATGGAGACACTGGCGAGCTGCGCTTGATCAAGCCGGGAGACAAGTATCAGGAGTTGGCGAAGGGCAAGGTTTTCAGCAAGAAGACGGGTGAGCAGCTTTGGGCACCGATGGCTTTTTCGAACGGGAAGCTGGTGATGCGAAGTCAGAATCAATTGATTTGTGTGGACTTGGCTCCGGTGAAATAATCAAGGGTTTGGGAGCTGGAGGTTCTAACCACAGATTAACGGGATTGATGGGATTAGGCTGGGGGGCTTTCTCCTTCGCCGAGGCTACGGCGCGGAAAGTGGTTGAGGGACGAAAAGCTGGAGCTTTTGGCTACGTTGCTTGCGAAGCTAAGCGGCGAGACGTTGCGACTCCTTTGTGGGATGGGAGTTGCTGAGTTGTGGGATCGTCCCTAGAAACCTTTATGTCTTTCTCTGCACTCGGTTTGTCGGCGCCGCTGGTTCAAGCGGTTGCTCAATTTGATAAGCCCACTCCGGTGCAGTTGGCTGCCATTCCGGAGGCGCTTACCGGTGGTGATCTTTTGGTCACGGCTAAGACGGGATCGGGGAAGACGACGGCTTTTGTGCTGCCGATTCTTGAGTGCTGGTTTGAATCGACTCGAGCGAATCCAAAGCAGGTTTATTCGTTGATCCTGGTGCCCACTCGTGAACTCGCAGCGCAGGTGAGGGAGGTGGTGCAGGAGTATGCCAAGCATCTCCCTGAGCGGATCAAGGTGGTTAGTGCTGTCGGCGGGGTTTCCATTAATCCTCAGATGATGGCTCTGCGTGGTGGGGCGGATGTGATCGTAGCGACTCCGGGACGGTTACTTGATTTGGTGGAGAAGAATGCGGTGAAGCTCGATCACGTGAGCACCTTGGTTCTGGATGAAGCGGATCGGATGTTAGATTTGGGATTTGCAGCTGAGCTGAACCGGATTCTGGTGATGTTGCCGAGTGAGCGTCAGAATTGGATGTTTTCTGCGACTTTCCCGAAGGCGGTGGAAGCAATCGCGGGAGAGATTCTGCGGGAGCCTCGCCGGATCGAAATCGAATCTGAACCGGAAGAGGAGCCGGATATTTTACAGCGTGCCATTCGGGTGGATACAGCTAAGAGGACGCCTTTGCTCCGTCATTTGATTGCCGAGGAAGGGTGGGGGCGCGTGCTGGTTTTTGTGGGGAAGCGATACACGGCGGATCTTGTGGCGGACAAGTTGGATCGGTTTGGCTTTAAAGCCCTTTCGTTGCATGGCGATCTCAGTCAGGGATCGCGAAGTGAGGCCTTGCGCCATTTTAAGAGCGAATCAATCCAGGTTTTAGTGACGACCGATCTTGCGGCGCGCGGGTTGGATATTGTGAGCCTGCCGGTGGTGCTGAACTATGAGTTACCGCGATCGCCCGCTGATTATATCCACCGCATAGGGCGGACGGGGCGTGCCGGGGAGAATGGGGAGGCGATCAGTTTTGTGACCGCGGAGTCGGCGGCGCATTTCAATTTAATCGAGAAACGCAACGGCTTGTCTCTTCCTCGCGAGGTGATCGCAGGTTTTGAGCCTACTGATCCCGCACCTGCGCTATCGACTGGCACGGGTGGTATCAAGGGGAAGCGCAAGAGTAAGAAAGACAAGTTGCGCGAAGCGGCCGCACGAGAAGCTCGTAATGCGGGAAGGCCCGAATCTTAAGACGGCCTAGGCTTTGGTCTCAGCTTCTTCTTCGGCTTTCAGCTCCGCTTCGAATTCAGCTTCGATTCTGGCCTCTTCGTCTTCCTTGGCCTTGATGACCGCGGCTTCTTCGGCTGCGATCTCAGCGAGTCGCTCCTCTTCGATCTTTTGGGCTTTCGCCTCTTCGCGGGCCATGCGCTTTTCGAGCTTCTTCTGCTCGCGTGCGATGCGTTTGTGGTCCTTGCTTGGTGTGAATGCCATTGGTCTGTCTCCTGTTAGATCATTTGGCAGGGCCGTCCTCCCGGCTGTAGAAGAAACCTCGGCGTGTCTGCTTGAGTGCGCTTTACTATCCGATGGGTGATTGAAGCAATAAGAAATTGGAACGGTTTTGTGGAGAGGGCAGAGAGGAGGCGTTCTGGAAGAGCTCATTAGTTGGGTGAGAAAGGGCCTGCGAATCTTGAGAATGGACGTAAATCTTGATTTGGAAGGCTTAGTTGTGGAGGTTAGGTAACCATTAGGAAGATGAAATTTGGGTCGGGGATTTTTTTAACTGCGGATTAACGCAGATTGATCGGAGTAGTGAATAAAAGGCACAACCGTAAGAACATGAACCGACAGCGAGGCTGGGTGTGGGCGATGAGTATGCGAGTAGATACGAAACCCAACACGTCAACGAAAGACGCGCCACGCCTTAGTCCCGCCTTGCCCTTTCAAGAAATCACTCCGGCATTCGTCTCTTTTGAAACACTACTTGGTATTATTTCTTTGATGAGATTACCGAAGGATTCGTGAATCTCTTGTTTGGCGTCTTGTTGGACTTCTTCGTTAAATTGACGGCAGACGGGTTGCTATCGTGATTCAAATTGCCTGGCTTGGAGATTTCTGGACAGATGATGGTCGGGCGCGCCATCTTGTTTTTATATTGAGTGAGGACGCTGAAATGAGTGAGCTGAAACGGCCAAAGGATTCCCTTTGGATGGGGTTGCTGGCGATGGTGGCATTTATTCTCTGGGGGCTTTGGGTGAATTGGGAATATGGTTTGGCTTCGCGGATTCAGGTGGCGGTGACCCAGGGAGTGGTGAGTTTGTTTTCGACGGTATTTTCGGCAGAGCTGATCGTTTGGCTGGAGAGGAGATTTCGCCATTTCAAAAAAGGAACGCTGATCACCGGTGCGGCGAGTTGGGTGGTGTTTTACTCCATGATCTGGGGAGCGCATGTGCTGGCGGGCACGCCGGAGCTGCTGCCGACGATGCTTCCCGGGATGATCATCGGGGTCTTTTTTTGCTGTGGATATGCCTATCGCGTGGCGCGCTTCCGAAGTCGCTGAGTGGCGCTTGCCCTTTTCGGGAATGAATCCATATTAAGAATTAACTTTTTAGATATGCTTGTCCTTCTTTCTCCTGCTAAATCCTTGGATTACGATTCGCCCCTGCTGACGAAGAAAAAAACGATGCCTCGCTTCATTGATGAGTCGGCTGAGTTGGTCGCCGGTCTGCGGAAGCTTTCGGTGAATCAGGTGGGGACGCTGATGTCGATTAGCGATAAGCTGGCGGAACTCAATTACGAGCGCTTTGCGGCTTGGGAGCCGGATTTTCACAAGGACAACAGTCGCCAGGCCATTCTCGCTTTCACGGGTGATGTTTATCAAGGGATGGAGCTGAAGGAGTGGTCGGCGGACGACTTTGCGACGGCGCAGAAAGAGATTCGTATTCTCTCGGGACTTTATGGCGTGCTGCGTCCGCTCGATTTGATGCAGCCTTATCGACTGGAGATGGGGACGAAGTTCAAGAACGCCAAGGGGAAGAATCTCTACGAATTTTGGGGCTCTCAAGTTACTGATCTTTTGAATCAGGATTTGAAGAAGTCGGGCTCAAACTTCGTGGTGAACCTTGCCTCGAACGAGTATTTTTCTTCGGTGAAGAAGAAGGAGCTGAAGGGCGATCTCGTTACTCCCGTCTTCAAGGATGAGAAAAACGGAAATTATAAGATCATCTCCTTTTTTGCCAAAAAGGCGCGCGGGATGATGGCGGACTTCATTGTCCGGGAAGGAATCACCGATCCCGAGGACTTGAAGAAGTTCAAAACGGGGGGCTATCGCTTTAGTAAAAAGGATTCCAGCGAGGATACCCTGGTCTTTCTTCGGAAGGAGAAAAAGTAGCGAGTGACCAGATCGCCCCTTCAAGGGACTGTTAGATGTGCTGAGGGGGAATTAGCGCTTCTTTTTTCCGCGAGGCACTTGCTTCTTGGCGGGTGATCTGCGGTCTGATTTTGGCTTGGAGGCCATGTCGTTATTGCGGCGCGGACGAGGGCCGCCTTCACGGACAGGGGCAGGGATATCGTAGTTAAAATCCCGCTCGTGTTTCTTAGGGATGTCGCGTTTGATGAAACGTTCGAGATCGGCGAGCGCACGGTGCTCGCTTTCGGTGACGAAGGTGATGGCATCGCCTTCCGCCTTGGCGCGACCGGTGCGGCCGATGCGGTGGATGTAGTCCTCGTTTTGGTCGGGAAAGTCGTAGTTGATGACGTGGGTGACGCCGGAGATATCGATTCCACGGGCGGCGACATCGGTGCCGACAAGAACGCGGAGCTTGCCTTGCTTGAACTTATCGAGGGCGCGCTGGCGTTGGTTTTGAGTTCGGTCGCCGTGGATCGCTTCGGCGGGGATGTCCGACTGACTCAGATGTTTCGCGAGGCGGCTGGCGTGATGCTTCATCGTGACAAAGATGAGAACGGTGTAGAGTTCAGGGCTTTTGAAAAGATGGAGGAGGAGAGGGAACTTGAGGTGGCGGGGAATTTCGTAGACGCACTGGCGTACAGTTTTCGCGGGGTTAGTGCGGTCTCCGATTTCTACCGTTGAGGGTTTCTGTTGGAACTCGCGTGTGAGCTGTTCGATTTGTCCGGAAAGAGTGGCGGAAAAGAGGAGGGTCTGCCGGTCGTTGGGCATCTTTTTCACGATCTTGCGCATGGCCGGGAGGAAGCCCATATCGAGCATACGATCGGCCTCATCCATGACGAGGATTTCGAGCCCGCGCATATCGATGTGACCTTGTTCCATGAGATCCATGAGGCGGCCTGGAGTGGCGATGACGATTTCAGCTCCGTTTTGGAGGGCTTGGATCTGAGGTTGCTCGCCCACGCCTCCGTAGATGGTGGCAAGTTTCACATTGAGGTGGAGGGAGTAGTCGATGATATTGTCGCGGATCTGGGCGACCAGCTCGCGGGTGGGAGAAATTATGAGGGCGCGGATTCCAGGGGCTTTTGGTTTGATGTTATCAAGGATTGCAAGCATCGGAAGGGTGAAGGCTGCGGTCTTGCCGGTGCCGGTCTGGGCGATGCCGATGACGTCCTTTCTCCGCATGATGATGGGGATGGCCTTGCCCTGGATGGGCGTGGGCTCGGTATATCCGGTGTCCTCAATCGCATCGAGAATGGGCTTGGGGAGCTTGAGGTCGGAGAATGTCATCGCGGAAGTGCTAAACTTGAATCCCCCGAAAAGACAGCCAATTAGCGCGGAGCTCTTCTGCCGTTGGGGGAGGCTCGCGTGCTGGGTATGGTGGCCCGAGTAACATGATGCAATCTGGGCTTTCTATCTTGCTTGGGATTTCGATTCTTGCTGGACTTCGCGGAAATGCGGAAGTGGGACTATTTTTGGAACCGGAAGCGCCCTTTTTAGATACGGCCTTGGTCGTGAAGTCAGAGGGTAAGCCTTAAAGGCGACGGCGTGGCCAAGGATGATGTGATCGCCTATATGTGGGTCTCATCATGCGGCTGCCTCAGGTATAGGGGCAAAAAGGTTCGTGAGATTCTCGAAAAGAAAATGACTGCCCCGCAAATTGGCAAGGCTCAACGGCTGAGTAAGGACCGGAAACCTTGACCGCATCAAGCGGAGTATGCTCTGCTTCAATTCTCACTCAGGAAGCCATAAAATAACTGTGCTAAACGGCTCGGCCTACTCCTCGCGGACGCGGTAAAAAAGTCGATTCGTGCTAGGCTCGATCCCCGTCTGGGTGAAACTGGTCTCGTTGCCCTGGGATTCCCAGCTGTCGGTCACTTCCTGCCATTGGCTGGGCGTCAGGTCGGTCGAAGAGTCTATGCCATATGACTTACCAGCCTCCGAGTTCCACGTCAGCGTGACTGAGCCTGCTGCCTCGTCGTGGACGATGCTGATGATCTCGAATGGAGGAGGCGGAACGAAACTGGCAATTGATCCCGGGTCTAAATACATCTGAGCGATCTGATCTGGAGTCAGTTCCGTATTGTACATCTGGAAGTCGTCCAACTCGCCTTTGTAGCCAGGCCCACTGGATCTGGATCCGAGCCAGATACTCCGGTAGATTTCGGTAGCGTCAGATTTAGATTCCAAGGTAGGTACCTCGGTAGGGTTTTCCACTTCAGTAACTAGCACGCCGTTGACATAAAGGCGACCCCGGTCGGACTGAAACGTTTCGGGGCCATCTGAATCCGCATGCGTCACGACGATGTGATAAATCTCCCCGTCCACGATCAAACCCGTTTCCGTTTCGATATTCTGGTTTTCACCGGTGATCCAGACCAGTCCTCCGGAGTCGTTGATAAAGAGCGAATAGAAGACACCAGGTGATGGCCACCAGACGTTTTCACGTGAAAAGATCGGATTCTGCTCGCCAGGCTTGTTAGGTTTGATCCAGATAGAAAAGCTGAACGAGTCCGGGTGCGGAGGGTCCTGAACCATGAGATAGCTTCCGGAAGAGTGGGTGGTGCCGGGTGCATCGAGCCCGATGGAGAAGCTGTTTCCACCCACGAGGGATGGTTCTCCAAATCGATGGGCCGGGCCATTGCTGGGAGCCCGAAGATCTGCTAGGCCTTTCCCGGATGTGTCCACGAGGGCGGCGGCGGCGGCGGTATCGAACTGGTAGCGAAATTCAAGAAACTCGGTGAATGCCGGAAAGCTCGTGGGATCGGTTGGGTCGCTCCCGTTCGCTATTTCCAATCCGTCGAGGGCGGCGTCACCGTCGGTGTTGGCATTGTTGGGATCACTGCCCGGCTGTGTCTCAGGATTTTGCCGATCGTAAGGCAAGTCATGGTTCTCGACGCCGTCTGCCAGCCCATCGCCGTCGGTATCGGCGCTCAACGGGTCAGTTCCCCGATCGGATTCGCTGACCCAGGTCCCCGTGTTCGTTTCGACCCCATCGAGAAGCGTGTCGCCATCAGAATCAGGATTGTCGAGGATGGTCCCCATTTCAAACTCGCCCAGGTTGCTCAGGCCGTCGGAATCTTCATCGAGAACAGCGTCTGCGAGTTCATTTGGGTCGAGAAACGCATGCTGTTCTTCTACCTCGTTCGGGATGCCATCTCCGTCGTTGTCGTCGAGCGTTTCCACGATCACTTTCTTGATCTCCCAGTTGGGAAGGAACTCTCCTTTGGCAAACGAATCAAATGCGGCGATGAAGCGAACAATAATCACATCCCCAGCGGAGAGGCCGCTGACTTCGGCAACACTTGTGATCAGAGTTCCTGCGGCGAAGTCCTGAGAATTCGCTACAAATCCATCGCCCCCGGCCAAGTCATGGCCTCCCTGAAGCCCGATGGCGTTGTTGTATCCGTTTTGGGAAAAGTCGGTTTTTGGAACCGTGATAAACGCTCCGCCATTGACGTTGTATTGAAGAGCGCCTCCATCCCAATCGCCTGTTTCGATGCTGTAGCGATGATCGAAGCTGATGCGGAGAACGGGTGGACTTTCGAGAGGGGTGGGAATACTGATCGCTGAGGTTCCCAAGTAGTGGTTGACGGATGCGACCTCATTGGCTTCGCCGGCGGTAAACCAGTTAGCCCCTTCGGCATTGAACGTCCACGGATTGGCAGGAGCGCCGTTGGTGGTTTGCGTGAATCCGCCGTCACCGTTTGCGAAGTCCTCAGATAACAAGACAGCGGCAAATCCGCTTTGAACTGAAACGTGGAGGCTCATCGCCAACAACGCTGGGATGAAGGGATTGTTTGGTCTTGCTTTCATGACTGTTAGAATTTTCTTTCTGGAGGGCGTCGTCGCGGGTGGGACGAAATCTCGAGACTTACTTATCCGATATTAGCCCAATCCGCGATTAATAACGAGTGGTCGTAATAAGGAACCACTTTTACTTGCTCTTGTGATGCTAGCCGATGCGAGCTGCTTGTGCCCCCCTCCCGCCCCGCCAAGGATTTTTTTAGCGGTTGTTACTGACTAGGAATTTGTTTTTGGCGGGAGGGCCTTGAAGGCGTCTCTGGTCGCGCCGAGGCACGTCCCGTAACTCCAGTCCATCTCGCTCCGCTCGGTTGCGACTGGGGGCGTCGTGGGCGTGGATGGGTTGTTCTTTTCCGTGGTGGACATTGACGCCGATCTCGTGGGAATTGCGGCGCGCGAATCTCCCACCTGTTTCTAGCCGGCATGAGTTGTCGGGCTCCAACCAGTCGCAAACGGGGGCTAGTGGTCGAGGGAATTTGCGTTAGAAAAGTGGTTTGGATATCCGTTATAGAGGATGCTACTGATAAGGGAGAACCCATTCAGCCCCAATTCCTATTGCAAGATAATTGATCTGACCCCTAAATCACGTCTTGTGATGATTCGCCTTCCGCATTTGATTCAGAAAGGGTGGATGCTGCCAAAGGTGTGCTTCGCTGCTATATCCGTGGTGGTGTCCGCACCGCTGTGCGCAGAATCCATGGAGCTGGCGGGTCCGATTCAAGAGATCCTCGCAGATCGCTGTATCGATTGTCACGATGCTGATGGGAAGAAGGGTGGGGTGAACCTGGAGGGGATCATGGGCGATTTTGATCCCCGGGGAGATCTGGATCTCTGGGTGAAAGTCGAGGCGGCGATCGCAAAGGGCAAGATGCCGCCCCCGAAAAAGAAACCGTTGATGGAAAGCCGGGTGAAGATTTTGGCGGATTGGTTCGAGTCGGAGTTTATCTTGCCCGGTGGAATTCAGCATGCCGGGTCGAACTATCCGCGACGTCTGACGCGCGAGGAACTGCAGAACACGCTCGAGGATATTCTTCACATCGACTTGCGCGAGACGGTGACCAACAGCCGGCTGCATGTCATTCCGGATACCATCATTGAAAAGTTTTTTGCGGCTGGCGTCTATGGCGATTCGGGGTTTTCCAACGATGCGGTAACGTTGGGTAAAGGGCCGGCCGACATCCAGGCCATTGCCAGATGTCTTTCGCTGGTTCTGTCCCGCGTCGTATCGGACGAGGAGGCAATGACGAACCTCTTCGGAACGGCGAACCCTGCCGGCAAGATCCCTTTGGAAGAGGCGCGCCTGATCATCGACCGGTTCGGACAATCGGCGTTCCGGCGGGCACTGAGCGCGGACGAATCCGATGCCTTTGTCGGGGTCTACAAGAAAATGGCGGTGAAGCGATCGGCCACTGATGCCATCAAGTCGTCGATGCTTGCGATTCTGTTGTCGCCACCGTTTTTCTACCGTTTCGAGAAATCCGGAGACGGTCAAACGCCTGTTGTCGGCGAAGAACTTGCGGTTCGTCTTTCTTACTTTCTCTGGTCCGCGCCTCCCGATGCAATACTGCTCGAGCTCGCGGCTAAAGGGGAACTGCACAAGCCGGATATTCTCAAGGAGCAGGTTGGGAGGATGCTCGCTGATCCGAAAAGAGTCGCGCTCGCTGAGAACCTCGGCGGCGAATGGTTTGACTACAAGAAGTTGCGCCAGCATAGCGCGGTCGACAAACGCAGCGATAAGATGGCCGGATTCTTTCGCACGCAGTATGAGGAGGCGCTGCTATTCTTCGACAGTATCATCCGCTACGACCAACCGATATTTAGTCTGGTAGATTCCAGCTGGGGGTATTCCAATCCGCACCAGTCGAGCATCTATCGCCTGAAGACTGCGAAAAAGACCTTCGAGGTAGAGAACCCCTTGCCTCCGGTTAGTATCCACTACCGGAGCGCGGCGCGACAGGTGGAGGAGGGGAGATACGAATACCGGCATACGCCCTTGGACTTGGTCGATTTGAGTGGGACTGACCGCGGTGGGTTTATCACCATCGGCTCGACATTGAGTGCGACTTCGACCGAAAACCGCACTAGCCCGATCCGCCGTGGAGTCTGGGTGATGGAACGGATCTTGGGCGAACATTTCGAGCAGCCCGAAGATGTCCCCGATTTGAAGGAGACCCAAAAGAAGGCGACGGATCAGAAGTTGAAACTCAGCCACGGCGAGATTTTAAAAATGCACTCGTCGCAGGCGGGATGCGCGTCGTGCCACAAGTACATCGATCCGATCGGCTTCGGCTTGGAGGGTTTCGATCAATTGGGAATGAACCGCACGGTTATCGACAGCAATCCGGAGGGCGAAAAACTACACTGGACGTCAGAGCAGATACCCAAGGCATACGCCGACAGATCTTGGGATCTGGCCAGGCCGATGATGGCCGGGGCCGAGGTGCGTGTCTATTTTCAATGGGTGCGCGGCGGGCATCGTTTGGATATCAAAAATGTGCGGCTCGATGCGGGCGATGTCCATCTGGTAGATGCCCACACGGGATTTAGCGGCGGCAAGAACAACAAGAATATGTGGATTTTCACCATCCCTGACAATGCCCCGGCGAGCGGTTGGCGTCTTACAGCCGAAGTTCAAGGTGGAAGCGGAACCGATTCGAACGGGACGATCACGGTGTCGTTCCCAGGCGATCGATCCCCGGGCCATCGGATGCCCAACGGCAAGAGCTTCGCTTCGCCCAATGAGTTGAAAAAGTTGCTGCTGTCAGACTACAGGGAACAGGTCACTGACAATGTGATCCGGCGCGTTCTCGCCTATGCTTTGGGGCGCAAGCTCGAACCGATTGACCGTCCGGCGATCCAGAAAATTAGGGCATCGGTCGACGCAAATGACTACCGTATGTCGTCCTTGATCGAGGCGGTCGTTCTCAGCTACCCGTTTACACACAAAGAAACACAATGAGTCACAGCAAAAGATACCTCATCCCCCGGCGAAGTTTTTTGAGAGGTGCCGGTGCCTGCTTGGCGCTTCCGGCGCTCGAGATCATGGCGCCGCTCCGCGCCCAAGGCAAAGCGGCTGACTCCAATATCCCGCGCCGGTTGGGCATCTTTCACAAAGGCAACGGCATCGACCCGGCGGGCTGGGAGGCCACCGGGACCGAGACCAATTTCACGCTGTCGAAGAATCTCCAGCCCTTGCAGCCCTTCGTTAAGGACATCGTGGTTCTGTCGAACATCAGCAACATTCCAAAGGGGGATCACTACGCGTCAATGCCGCTTTTTATGACCGGCGTAAAGACCCGTAAACCAGGGCAGACCTTTGATCAGGTGATCGCCGATCAGATTGGCACGTCGACGCAGTTTAGATCATTCCAACTGTCGGCGGATCCGGTCGATGTTCGCGCGACCAGTTTGAACAGCCTCTCCTACGATAGCGAAGGCCGGCCACTCTCGGTGGAGCGCAACGCACAATTTGCCTTTGACCGACTGTTCCGTGGCCTCGGCGATGCGACCGTTCGAGAAGAGATGAAAAGCGTACTTGATGCGGTGCGCGAGCCGACCTCCGGCCTGTTGAAGCGGGCGAGCAGCCTCGATAAGACCGTGATCTCGGATTACCTCGATTCTGTCCGCGAAGTCGAACGGGCGATCGAGCGTCAGAAAGAAAACGAAAACGTTCGTCAACATCTAGACCAGGTTGGCGATGATGTCCTGCATCTTGACGACTTCCCTTCCAAGATGAAAACCATGACGGACCTCGTCGCGTTGGCGTTTTGGACGGATGCAACACGTGTTGCGTCGTGCATCATGGCGCTCGAAAGCAGCCGACGCATTCACGACTTCCTCGACGTCAAAGCCGACTTCCACTGGGCCTCTCACTTTGGAAACAACAAAGCCAAGACGGCGGAGTTTAACAAGATGAATGCTTGGTATGTCTCACAGTTTGGCAACGCGATCACAAAAATGAAGTCGCTCAAGGAATACGATGGCAGCAGCGTGTTCGACCACTCGGTGCTGATGTTCGGCTCAGGTCTTGGACATGGCAGTAACCACGAAGGATCGAATCTGCCGCTGGTGCTGGCCGGTGGGAGCCATAGCGGTCTCAATACTGGGCGTCTACTAAAGTACCCGGAGCAGCCGCCGCACGCCAACTGTCTGCTGACGCTCATCCAGAATTTTGGGGTGGAGCTGGATCAATACACCAACTCCACCGGTACGCTCGACCGCGTAGGGCGCAATTAATCGGCCGGGCTGTTCGCGCGGTGGTAGTAGTTCACTAGCCAGGCGAACATCCGCGAGATGATCGACAAGGCGCATGCTTTGCCTGTGCTGGATACCATTCGCTCGATGGCACGAAGCTTATGAGTCCGGGCCTGGCGAAGATCGCGAGTCGGCTGGATGATTTTTTGCGACAGTCGATTGTCGATCCAGCAGCGGTCGTGGCGGAGGGATCTGAGCCCTCGATGCCATGGTTTACGGAGGTCCTGACCGAACAACAGCTTGTTGATCTCTTGGCTTACCTGAAGACGCTTCGCTAAGATTAAAGGAAGATGATTCCGTCATGAGGGAGAGGGGCTTGATTCTTGCGAAATCGTGCAATAATGAGTAAACGGTGAAATTGCGCGGATGTTTACCCCATCCAACGGCACACATTTAGTTATCCCCCATATGAAGTTTTCCAGATTCCTGGCGGTCGTATCGACCCTGCTCGTCACAAATTCCCCGGCTGAGCAGATCGTTTTCAGCGAGATTATGTATCACCCGCCATTGGGTGGATACGAGTTTGTGGAGGTCCAGAATCTTACGGCAACTCCTTTTGATATTGCCGATTGGAGATTAAGCGGCGGGGCGGATTACGATTTTCCCACCTTCAACACCGGAAGCGCGACGGAGAGCTTTTTGAAAGCCTTCGAGCGCATCATTATTTGCGAAACGGATCCTGCAACCTTCCGGGCGGCTTACGGCCTTCCCGATGCAATTCGCGTTTTCGGGCCCTGGATCGGGCAGCTCGCCAATTCAGGGGAGCGTGTCAACTTGAAGGACAAGAATGATGTGACTCGCTGCACGATGCGCTATGATGACCGGCACCCCTGGCCCGTTTCGGCTGACGGAGCGGGGCATAGTTTGGTCCTTGCGGACACGAGCCGGGCGATCGATGACTATCGTGTTTGGCGGGCAAGTGCTGGTGCCAATCCAACTCCAGGGTCTCCAGAACCTGCTTCAGCGGAAGAGTCCTTTCCCAATCCGGAAGTCAACCTGTCTTCCGGAATTCCTTTTGTGCAGTATGCCGATAAGTGGAGTTTCAATGACCAAAACGTGGACCTTGGAACGACCTGGAAGGATAATGATTACAACTTCTCGCACAGTGGCTGGACGATGGAAAACGATGCGGGAAATAGGGGAGGGCTCTACGGGTTTGAAACTTCATCTCTTCCCGAACCGGGTCTTAATACCGCCTTGCTCAACAGCGATGATGATGCGAATCACTTGACGTATTATTTCCGCAAGGAATTCACTTATACGGGATCGACGACGGGCGCGACGGTCACGATTGATATGATCAATGACGATGGTGCCTACTTTTACCTGAACGGAAATCCGATTGGCGGTCTTGGAGCGACGGCCAATGGAGACTGGAAGGACAGCGCGACGCGGACAGTGTCCAATGCCACCGAGGAGCTGGGTGTTGCCAGCAACAATGGTTCCGCTCTGGTGGTTGGGACGAATGTGATTTCGGCTGAAGTGCATCAGACCAATGATTCGAGTTCCGACTGTGTTTTTGGAGCGCGTCTCAGTATCGCAGCCCCTTCGGTGCCCAGTGTCGTGATTAACGAGGTTCTTCCTTCTGCATCCGGTTTTGTGGAATTCTTCAATCCCACCGGGGCTCCCATTGATATCGGAGGCTGGTATTTGAGTGACGAGCCGGGGAATCTCACGAAGCACCAAATTCCTGGCAACCTGATTGTTCCAAATTCAGGTCTCGTCTCGGTGGGCTTCACGGCCTCGGGTCTTTCAGTGCTGGCAAATACGAGCGTCTACCTGACGCAAGCCGATGGTACTTCGGTCTCCAACGCCATTAGCGCTGCCATTCCGCTTGATGGTCGTTCGCTGGGTCGGAAGGGCGATGGCAGCAGTTCCTGGTTTCTTTTTACCGAGCCGTCGCAGGACTCTTCAAATTCGAGTGCTTCGTCAGAATTTTCACTGAAGCTCAACGAAGTGCATCTTGATTCGTCCGACACGATTGATTGGGTGGAGCTTTATAATCCGGGAACAGCTTCGGTGAGCACCTCGGGTCTTTTCATCGCAAGCCTCACGGATTTCTCAGACAAGATTCCCCTTGGGTCTGCAATTTCTTCGGAAGGACATGTTTCCTGGGAGACCTCGTTTATCGATCAAGGGGGAGACCGCACCTTATATCTTATCGATTCCTCGAACAATGTGCTCGATGCCATCGCGCTGGAGCAAATGGCACCGCGTGATCACTACGCAGCTTACCCGGATGGTTCGGGCGAGTTCTTTGCTTCAATTTCAGGCACTCGAAATGCCAGCAACAATCCCACCCGTGAACAGGATATTGTCATTACCGAGCTCATGGTCGATCCGCCGAGCGGGCATCGTGACGGGGAGTTTATTGAGCTTTATAACAAGGGAGCAAGCAGCATCGATCTCAGCGGGTGGAGTTTCGACCAGGGAGTCGATTTTGTGTTCCCTGCGGGCACCAGTTTGGGATCGGGTCGCTATCTCGTGGTTGCCGCGAATGCCGCACTTACGTCCGCGGCTCATGGAGGAGCCGATGTCATCGGAGAATACGACGGGGAACTGTCAAACGGGGGTGAGCTGTTGAGTTTGCGTGATAGTTGGGGGAACCTGGCCGATGAGGTGCACTATCACACCGGGGGAACCTGGCCTCAACTCGCCGGGGGTTTGGGAAGCAGTATGGAGCTGCGACATCCCTCGATGGATAATTCGCGCGGGACAGCCTGGGCGGATTCGGATGAGTCGAACAAATCGACTTTTGCATCCTACTCTCTCACGGAGAGCTATCTTCAACTGACGACCCGAGGATCTGCTTCTGACTACGAAGAACTGCATATTCAGTGCGTGGGCGATAGCCATCTGGCGATGAAGAACATGTCACTTACGAAAAACGGGAGCGGCAACATGCTTCCCAATGCAGGCAACGCGGTGGTGACGAATGGCAATGCGTCGACGGGTTGGCTGTGCCAGGGCACGCATTACTCGAGCTATTACTCGGGTGGCGAATTCCACATCATTTCCGATGGTCACGGTGACGTGAAAGCGAATCGCTGCGAGATCGATGTCACCCAGATTTCTAGAAATGATGTGCTGACCTTTAATTTTGAAGCGCGCTGGATTTCCGGGAAACCAACGATTTTGGTGGAGACCTGGGATCGTTCGTTTGGCGGAATTTTCCATCTTCCGATTCCTAACAACCTGGGGACTCCCGGTGCGGCCAACTCGGCAGCAATTTCGAACGCAGCGCCCGTTGTTTCCGGTCTCATTCACAGCCCTGCAGTTCCTACATCGAGTGATTCGGTCGTGGTCACTGCCGAGGTTTCCGGAGCAACGACGGTGAATCTCCGTCATCGTTTGGACAACAACAGCGGAAGCGGATCCTGGTTATCGACGCCGATGAATGACGCTGGCACCGGTGGTGATGAGCGCGCAAATGATGGCATCTTTTCGGTCACGCTGACTCAGTATCAATCGGACAATTCTATTGTGCAGTTTTATGTCGAAGCAACTTCAGCGGGCGAAACCACCGTTCAGCCTGCGGTGGCTCCAGGGAAACCGGCGATGTGGGTGGTTGATAACACAAACCACGCGAGTGACCTGCGGACCGAGCGATTTGTGATCTCGGCTCAGGATGTGAGTGCGTCCGGAGGGTCCGGTGATTCGTCGACCTTCAATTACGCTTTCCCGCGCCTTTCGAATCACTATTTCAACGCGACCTTTATCGGAGACGAAAGAGAGATTATTTATAACTGTGAGTTTCGAAAAAGTGGAAGCCCCTGGACGCGTTCGTCAGGGGCCGATTTTGCCCGGGCAAAGTGGAAGACTCCGGGCGATCGTCGCTTCCGGGGTTATTCGAAGCGCGCCATCGATAACGACGCCGGAGGAAGCAGGGCTTATCACAATCGCATCATTCGATACTGGCTTTATCTCTTTGGGCACGCTGCGAACGAGAACGAATTCATTCGCGTGATGGTCAATGGCGGGAGTTCCTCGGTCCGTGAGGATGTCGAACCCAATGCGACCGACTTCATGAAGCGGAACTGGAAAGACGGGCAAAAGGGTGAGCTGTATCGTATCGATGATGAATGGTGGTTTGACGACAACTGGGGCCGCCAAAACCGCAACGCCGATTGGTCCTACAAAGGAACGAAAGAGCCCGAGCGCTACAGCTCGGAGTGGATTAAGCGTTCGCGCGAGAGTGAGTATGACTATTCGTCCTTCACGAGCTGGGTTGAAAAGGTGGGCGGGAATTCCTTCAATCGTGATGAGATTGAGCGGATGGCCGATATCGATTTGATGGCGGCAAACGCGGTGGTCCGTGGATGGTGTGATGACTGGGATACCTTAACGCGGAATCGCGGAAAGAATGGCTACTTCATGCGCCGGGCTACGGACGGAAAATGGATGTTGGTGCAGTGGGATTCCGATTTAACTTTTGGAGACTCCAATGCAGCGTTCATTGGGAATCTCTCCGGAGTACGAAATTTTTACAACAAGCCCTACGTGCGGCAGCGGGTGAATTACTACCTGGGGAAGATGGTCAACGAATACACCGCGAACTCGGCGCGACTTTCCGCGTGGCACCAGTGCGAAGAAGAAGCTTCGAATTCCTATGGCGCAAACACCAGGACATACACGAATTGGAACAACTCGCGCCTTTCGCGGGCGAATTCGGAAATTGGTTCGGCATTGAATACGAATTTTAATGTCACCTCTGGAAACGGATCCTCTGCCACGACTTCCGCCGACACCTACACCTTGGGGGGGGTTAGTTCCTACAAGGCGTTCAAAATCGAGGCTCTCAATCATCCGGAAGCGGAGTGGTCCTTTGGTAGTCAAACAGGATGGTCGCTATCCAATATCCAGTTGAAGCAGGGAACGAATTCCGTGGTGGTGCAGGCCATGGATGAGGAAGGTAAGGTCGTCGATTCCGAGACCTTCACGATCACGAAGACAGGAAATGCTTTCCCGGTGGTCGATCTCGATGGCAACCCGGGCTCTTTCAATGCGCCCGTGAGTGAGCCATTCATTGTTGATGCGGTCGACAGCTATGATCCCGAGGGAACGGCTCTTTCCTATTCGTGGAGTATCACTCCGGCCGTTTCGTTCACACAACCAACGGCTTCTTCGGCATCGTTCAATTTTACGACAGCCGGCCTCTATCAAATCACGCTGACGGCGACCGATGGTGATAATCAGCAGACGGTGGAGACGCGTGAGGTGGCTGTCTACTCGGGCGCGGGATGGACGTCGTTCAATGAGCCTGTTCTATCCGGCCAGTGGACCTTGCAGGACGTCGAGCTGCGGGATAATTCTTCTCCATCGGCTTCCTACAGTCTGGATGACGTGCCAAATAGTCTGACTCTGAAGATTGAGGAGGACAGCGCCAAGCCGTTACGGATGAATTCTCCCAACCATCCGATTATTTGGCGCGAGTTGCCAGGCGACGGCGATTGGTCTCTGCACACCGATGTGCGATTGGCGACGGCACAGCAAGGCAACTTTATCACGGGCTTGATCGCCGAGGTAAGAGAGAACGGCACGTCGGTGCGTTATGTCATCGGAATGGAAGACGGGGATTTTCTTCGGGTGAAGCGGTCAACGGGAGGTTCATACACCCAGTTGGCGAATATCAACTGGTCTGCGGGTGATGCGGTGATTCGAATCCGGAGAACCTCGAATCAGCTCTATTTTGAATACCGGGGTGAACCGGGGGAATGGACGAGGTTTTACGATCGGTCGATTCCCGGAGGGAGTATCGGAGAAATGGGCGGAATCTTTGCCGCGACGGATACGGCGCAGTCGCTTCGTCTGGAGTTTGACTACGCCCTGCTTGTGGATCCGGAAGCCAGCAGTGAGACCCTGGACCATCTGCGACTCACCGAGATCATGTATAACCCCACGGGCGGTGGATCGCTGGAGTATCTCGAATTCCTGAACACGGGAAGTATTCCGCTGTTGATTCAATCGGTGACCACTGATGACACGAAACCTTTTGCGGAATTCACTTTTGGAAATGTCACCTTGGCCGCGGGCGCACGAGGGGTTCTCGTGGTTGATCCTGTCGCCTTTGAGGCGGAGTATGGGCCTGGCATTACCATCTTGGGTCAGTGGACTGGCGGCGCCCTTTCGAATAGCGGCGAGTCGATAGTTCTGCGGGATCCGCTGGGGAACGTGATTCACGATTTCGCTTACGACGATTTGGCACCCTGGCCTCTTGAGGCTGATGGGCAGGGAGCTTCTCTGGAGGTGATTGATAGCGAGGGGAACTACAATGATCCGCTGAACTGGCGGGCTTCTGTGACCGGCGGCACGCCGGGGGCGGCACCGATTATTGATGCTGATAACGACGGACTCAGCGATTCAGATGAGGCGACCTACGGAACGGACCCCCTGGTTGCTGATACTGATGCAGATGGATTTTCTGATGGCGAGGAAGTTGTCGCGGGAACGGATCCGCTCAGTGCCCTTTCCTTCCTGAAGGCGGTATTGGTCTCTTCGGGAGCTTCTGAAAATCAGTATACCTTGAGTTGGAATTCTGTGAGCGGAAAGGTCTATATCGTGCAGACAAGCACCTCGCTAAAGGGGGGGTGGACTGACATTGAAACAATCACGGCGACTGGCCCGGTCACTGTTACGAGCCATACCAGCAGTGATTCGGAGAAATTCTATCGCGTTAAAGTAGAATAAGAACATGAAAGGAGGACTCCCGCTCAGTCTCCGGATTTGGGCGGGTACACCGGGCTGAATGCGGCCCGGACCTGGGAAGATCGATTTCAGGAGGATAAATGAAGCTCCTTTTGAGGTCGCGGAAAGATGTTTTAGCGATGCTTCGTAAGCCATGGATGCGACTTGCCGGTGCTTTCTCATTGCTCATTTTGGGTATGGCTTCGGCATTCCCTGATAGCCCGGTTCCGGAGAAAAAGAGTGAGGGGAATCACTGGGCCTTTCAGATGCCTCAAGCCACTGAGTTGAAGGGGGACCGCCATGCGATTGATGAGTTGTTGGCGCCCCATGAAATGGACCTCGTGGGGAAGGCATCTCGTGAGGTTTTACTGCGCCGGATGTGGCATGTCACGACCGGGATTTTGCCCAAGCCTCAGGAAGCGGATAAATGGCTCTCCGATAAGCGAAAGGGTGAGGAGTGGGTTCGGGCGCTGAGTGAGGCGGCTTTGTCGGATGCTGGCTTTGGCGAACGCTGGGCCCGGCATTGGCTGGATGTCGCCCGCTATGCCGATACCAAGGGGGCGGCGATTACGGACAGTGAAGAGTATCCTTATGCTTATACCTATAGGGATTGGGTCGTTGATGCTTTCAACCGGGATCTTCCTTTCGACCAATTCACTCGTCTTCAGGTGGCGGCTGATCTTATGGAAACGCCGAAGGAAAACTTGGCTGCGCTGGGCTTCCTGACGGTAGGGAGGGCCTATCAGGGTGGGCAGCAAAACTTGGTGATCGCGGATCAGATCGATGTCACGATGCGCGGATTTATGGGGCTTACGGTGGCTTGCGCCCGATGCCACGATCACAAGAGTGATCCGATTCCCACGGCTGATTTTTACAGCCTCTACGGGGTTTTTGATAGCGCCCGGGTTCCCAAAAAGCTGCCGATTTTAAAAGAGCCCGCTGATTCGCCGGGCTATCGCAAATTCCAGGAGAAGCGAAGGGATCTTGCGCGGAAGGTTCATGCCCATGTGAAGGAAGTGGTTCCGGAATACGAGACGCCCAAGGATCTTTTTAATTTTAATCTGGGGAAGGCGAACGGGAAATTGAACCAAATGGAGCGGGAGAAGTTTCGGCGCCTGGTCGGTGCGATTACTAAGTTGGAGGTGAGTTCGGCTTTTGCGCCCGGGCGCGCGATGGTGTTGGAAGAGCGGCAGCCGATAAATCCGGTCATTTTTGAACGGGGAAATCCTCGAGCCCGTGGGGCGGCGGTCCCTCGTCAATTTCTCAAGATTCTCCGCAAGGAAGGTGAGGTTTTCCAAAATGGAAGTGGTCGTCTGGAACTGGCCCATCGCCTTACTGATGAACGGAATCCTCTCACGGCACGCGTTTGGGCGAATCGCGTTTGGATGCACCTGATGGGGTCGGCATTGGTCGGCTCTCCGGGTGACTTTGGATACGAGACGGCGGCACCCTTGCAATTGGCCTTGCTGGATCATCTGGCGCTCTTCCTCCTTGAAAAGGAATGGTCCACCAAGGAACTCATTATGCATATTGTGACGTCGGAGGCGTGGCGTCGGAGCAGTGTTGCTCCTGCCGGATTGATCGAAGAAGATCCAGAGAATTACTACTACGCGCGGGCTCATCGGGTCAGAAAAGATCTCGAAGCGTGGCGTGATTCGGCTCTGCAAGTGAGTGGTCGATTGGACCGCAGGCTGGGAGGGAAGCCGGTGAAGATTGATAAAATACCTTATATTCCGCGTCGAACGATCTATGGTCGGATTCGCCGGGGCTATCTCAGTTCGGTGATGCGGGCTTTTGATTTCCCAGGTTCGGAAGAGGCTCTAATGAAGCGCTCGGAGACCACGACCCCGATGCAGGCGCTTTATCTCATGAACAGCCCGTTCCTTCATGGGGAAGCGCGGGGAGTGGTGAAATCTACCGGGCCTCATGAGGTGGTTTCGGAGGAGAGCGTTCAGAAAATTTATGGAAGAGTGCTTCAACGTGAGGCCAGTCCAGAGGAGGCAAAAGCGGCTGTCGCTTGGCTGACGCGGGCGAGGCTTCAACGCACGGCGGGTGCATGGGAGTATGGATATTTGCGAGATGGGTCACTGGAGTTTGTGGCGTTGCCCTTTTTTAAGAATGGTCGATGGAGTGGTGGGGAGGAGCTTCCGGATGCGGAACTGGGGTATCTTTTCTGGATGCATGACGCGGGGCACCCAGAGTTAGATAAGGCGGTGGCGCTTTCTTGGACGGCGGTGGAAGATGGGGAGTTGCGTGTGGAGGGGGATTTGAAGACGGGGAGCGACCAGGGTAATGGGGTGCGGGGGAGAGTGATGCGACCGGATGGGGAGATGTTGGGTGAGTGGATTTCCGAGGGAGCGGGGGAAGTGGCGACGTCGCTTCCGAAGATCGAGGTCAAGGCTGGTGAGCAACTTTGGTTTGTCGTCGATAGCCGGGGTGATCAAGGATTTGATGGCTTTCGCTGGACACCGCTTCTTTTTAAGGGAGAGGAAGAAGTGGCGAATGCCTCGACAGAATTTAGCGGCCCCGGACTGGAGCCCTTGGCTCAGCTCGCGCAGGTGTTACTATTGAGTAACGAATTTTTCTACATCGACTAAGATGAATCATCACGAAGCAGGACATGGCGGCTACATCGGCACGCGCCGCGAATTTCTCTCGAAGTGCGGGATGGGAATGGGTGCGCTTGCGATGGGTGGTTTGCCCGGGCAGCTGGCGGCGGGATCGAATCCCATGTTGCCCAAGCTCGCACCGGTTCAGGGTAAGGCGAAGGCGGTCATTCATCTTTTCATGAATGGGGGGCCTTCCCAAGTGGACACCTTTGATCCAAAGCCGGAGCTCACGAAGTATGACGGGAAAAAGATTCCTCTCGATTTGACCACGGAGCGTCCGACGGGTGCGGCGATGAAGTCGCCCTTTGCCTTTAAGAAATATGGCGAAAGTGGCTTGGAGGTTTCGGATTTGTTTCCAAGGGTGGGAGCGTGTGCGGATGATCTGTGTGTCATTCGTTCGATGCATGCGGATGTGCCGAATCATGAGCCATCGCTGCTCCTGATGAACTGCGGGGACTCGCGCTTATCGCGACCGAGCGTGGGATCTTGGGTGACTTATGGATTGGGAACTGAGAATCAGAATCTTCCTGGTTTTGTTTCGATGTGCCCGGGTGGTTATCCTATTTCGCGGACGCAGAATTGGCAGTCGGGATTTTTGCCGGCCGCTTATCAGGGAAATTACGTTGATACGAAAAATGCCGATCCCAAGAAGTTGATCGAGCACATCGTGCCAAAGCATTTGGAAAAACGGCGGCAGCGCGAGCAGCTTGATTTTCTAAGGACGCTGAATGAGCAGCACGTGGAAGCGCGGGGGCGCGATCAGGAATTGGAGGCGCGCCTGGAGAGTTTTGAGTTGGCTTATCGCATGCAGCTGGAGGCGACGGATGCTTTTGATATTACCAAGGAGCCTCAGTATATTCGCGACCTCTACGGGGATACCCTGCAAGGAAGACAGATGCTTATTGCTCGTCGCTTGATTGAGCGAGGGGTTCGCTTCGTGCAGGTCTGGCACGGGGCAGGACAGCCTTGGGACAATCATGATGATTTGGAAAAGAATCATGGGCGGCTTGCGGGTGAGTGTGATCAGGCGATTGCGGCTCTGCTCACGGACTTAAAAATGCGTGGTCTTCTTGATGAGACGCTTGTTGTTTGGGGGGGGGAATTTGGGAGAACTCCCGTGGTGGAAATGCCCAAGCCGGGTTCGAATGCGGGTAAGATCAATGGCCGTGATCATAACCACTATGGCTTCACCACCTGGCTAGCAGGTGGGGGTGTGAAAGGGGGGCATGTTCATGGCGAAACCGATGACTTTGGGTTCGCCGCGGTCAAGGATAAGGTGCACGTGCATGATCTCCACGCCACGATGCTCCATCTTTTAGGCTTTGATCATGAAAAGCTGACTTATCGCTATTCAGGAAGGGATTTTCGCCTGACCGATGTGCATGGGAAGGTGATCGAAGAGATCCTGGCGTAGGGGGGAGGGTATAACTCTCCTTATTGGCTCTGTAGTCTGGTGAGGAGCTTCTTGGCGAGACCGGGCTCTTCCTTGGCGAGGTTCTTTGTTTCTCCTTCGGGAGTGGTGTGATCGTAGAGTTCGAGGTGGCCGTCTTTGTGGGCGATGAGGCGGTGAGTTGCGGTGCGGAGTGTGCGTGCCCTGTTGCTGTAGGAAATGGCTGCGTTATCGGAAGGCGCACCAGCGTCCTTGAGTTGAGGGAGGAGGGAATCGCCGTCGAGGTAGCCCGGTTTTTTGAGGCCGGTGAGATCGCAGAGGGTGGGGAAGAGGTCGATGGTCTCGGCCACGGCTTTCGAAATTATACCGGGTTTTTTGACCTCGGGGGAGATGACGATGAGCGGAGAACGGAGTGATTCTTCGAAGAGGGCGTGTTTTCCCCAGATAGCGTGTTCGCCAAGGTGCCAACCGTGATCACCCCATAAAATGATGATGGTATTTTTGGCGAGTCCGAGGTCGTTGAGTTGCTGGATGATTTTTCCGACCTGGGCATCGGCATAGGTGACGCAGGCGGCGTAGTGCTTGCGGACTTCGGTGGCGAAAGCGTCATCCTTGTTCGGATCTTTTCCCCAGCGGTTGTATTTCATGAACTCACCGGAGCCGTGCCAAGTGGTTTTCCCTTCGGGTTTATTAGGATGAGAGATGGGTGGGAGCTTGGCGTCCTTGTAGGGCCTCAAGTATTTCGCGGGAGCGCCGAAGGGGAGGTGGGGTCGGAGGATTCCGGTTGCTAGGAAGAAGGGTTTTTTATCGTCGGCGAGGAGCTTCAACTGCTTGAGTGTCTCGTCGACGGCGATGCCATCGGGGTAGATTTCATCGTTGCCTTCGAGAGCTTGGAAGAGATCCATGTCTTTCGCGTTTTTGCGAATTTCGCCGTTGGCGAGGCCGTGCATCCAGCCGCGTGGGTGCTGCCATTTTCCGGCAGGAAGGAGGTGTCGGTCCCAGGAGTTGGGGAGTTCGAGTTTTGAGTCATCGTCCCAATCCGAGCCTCCGCGTCCGCCCGGGTGGTGGGAAACTTTTCCGACGGAGACGGTGGTGTAGCCGTTGTCGCGGAAGTGGGCTGGGAGAGAGGGGTTTTTCGGGTTCTGCGCGCGTTGGAACAGAGCTCCATTTCCGGCGGGTCCGTAGGTTCCGGTGAGGAGCGCGTAGCGGGAGGCACCGCAAGTTGGAGCTTGGACGTAGTGGCGGGTGAAGGCGCGGCCGCGGGCGGCTAGGGCATCGATGTTCGGCGAGTGGATGTAGTCCTTGCCGAAGCACTTGAGCTCGGGGCGGAGGTCATCGATGCAGATGAGAAGGACGTTTTGGGGCGGCGAACTCTGAACAGCGAAGAGTGAAGATGAACTCTGAAGCAAGAGGAGAGAAACTAAACTGGGGAGGAAATTTTTAACCACGGATGGATGGGATGGATGTGTTTTTTACGAGGCTTCCATCGCCTGCTCGATGAAAGCTTTGATCTCTTTGTAGCCTAGGCGCTTGGCGGCGGAGGAGGTAAAGATGATGGGGTCTCCGTCTGACCACTCTTTCATGGCGGTTTTGAAAAGGTCGATGTGTTTCTGGAGGGCGCCGGCTTTCGTTTTATCGCACTTGGTGAAAACGAGGGCGAAGGGGAGGTTGTGCTCTACGAGCCATTGGAGGAACTGGAGATCGATCTTCTGGGGCGTGTGGCGGGAGTCGATGAGGACGAAGGTGCCTAGGAGGTTCTCGCGGTTGACGAGGTAGTCGGAGACGAATTCGTTGAATTGCTCGCGGAGGTTTTTGGAGACTTTTGCGTATCCGTAGCCGGGGAGGTCGACGAGGCTCCAGGCTTCGTTGATTTTGAAAAAGTTGATTTCGCGGGTGCGTCCAGGGGTTTTGGAAACGCGGGCGAGGCCGTCCTTGTTGGTAAGGAGGTTGATGAGGGAAGATTTTCCGACATTGGAGCGGCCGATGAAGGCAAACTCGGGAAATTCGCCTTGGGGGCAATCGTCGAGTTGGACGGCGCTTTTGATGAATTTGGCGGAAGTGATTCTCACGTGCGTGAGGATAAATGGGGGGAGGGGGAATGGCGATGCTATGATTTGCTGATTTTGAGCAAAAAAGTGACCGGAGGATGTGGGGGGATTTTTACCTCCTTTTGGTGGTTTCTGGTTTTTGCCAGGAGACGGTGCCACCGCGTTGAATCTGGGCGCGCATGGCGGTGGTGAGTTCGCGGAATTTTTGGGACTCCTTTTTGGAGAGGTCGGTGGTTTCGAGGGGGTCGTTTTCGAGGTGGAAGAGTTCCCAGGGTCCGTCGGGTCGATTTTTGAGAAGCTTCCAGGGTCCGCGGCGGAGGGCCCAAGAGGAGTCGCCCATGTAGCGTTGGTTTCCTTCGCGGCGGGTGAAGAAGTTGTCGCGCTGGAAGGGCGCTTGTCTGCCGGATTTTAGGAGAGGGAGGATGGAGCGGCCTTCGATTCCATTGGGGACGGTACCATCGGCTGCTTCGATGGCGGTGGGGAAGAGGTCCATGGTGAGGAAGGAGAAATTGCTGCGGGTGCCGGGCTTGATGACTCCAGGCCAGGTGGCCGAGGCGGGGACTTTGAGTCCGCCTTCATACATGTCTTGTTTTCCGCCGCGAAGATTTCCGCAGTTTGCGCCAACGTTGATCTGTCCGCCGTTATCGGAGACGAAGATCGTGAGGGTGTTCTTCCACTGTCCGGTTTCTTTCAGGGTTGCGATGACTTTGCCAATGTTGTGGTCCATGTGCTCGATGAGAGCGACGAGCTTGGCGCGCTTTTCGGTAATTCCTTTTTCGCGTTTGATCACTTTTTTGAGCCAATCAAGAGGAGGTTGGATCGGGGTGTGGGGCGCATTGTAGGCGAGATAGAGGAAGAAGGGGTCTTTTTGGTTCTTTCGTTCGGTAAGGTAGCTTTGGGCCCACCGGGTGAAGATATCGGTGGCATGGCCCTTGGGATTCACCTTTTCCTGGTTGAGGCGCATGTAGTGCTGATCGTGACGGCGGTGGTGGTAGTAGTCGTCCATCATGTCGCCGAGGAAACCGTGGAAGTGATCGAAGCCGCGCGTGTTGGGATGCGCTTCGTGATCCAGTCCGAGGTGCCATTTGCCGATGGCGGCGGTGTGGTAGCCGAGGGGCTTGAGCGCTTGGGGCAGCATGGTGGCGGAAGGGGCGAGGTAGCCCCAGTTGTCTTCCGGTTTGGTTCGGATGACGCCGGGAACACCGACGAGTTCTTGGTAGCGTCCTGTGAGAAGCGCAGCGCGGGTCGGGGAGCAGACCGGGCAGTTGGCGAAGCATTCCGAGAAGCGCATGCCCTCGCTGATGAGGGAGTCGATGTGCGGACTCTTGAGGTCGGTGGCTCCGTAGGAGGAGAGGTCGCCGTAGCCTAGGTCATCGACGATGATGACGAGGATGTTTGGTTTAGAAGACGAAAATCCTAAATTCGAGAGGAGGAGAAAGACTAAACTGAGGAGGAAATTTTTAAACACGAATGGATGGGATGGATGGGATTTTTCTTGGGAGGTGGATCTGGGAGTTTGATTACAACCGAAATGCAATGGAGATAACCAAAGAAAAATTTTAACGGATTGAGAATTAATTACACGGATTTTCCTGCCAGATGGAGGTGGTTTTTTTAACGGGCAATTTTGAAGACGCGAGCGGTGAGAATGATGGAGGCAACGGTGAGTCCGATGGCGAGGCCCCACCAGACTCCGATGGGGCCGAGGTCTCCCTTGGTGGCGATGAGCCAGCCGAGGGGGATTCCAAAAAACCAGTATGATAGGACGGCCGTCCAGGCCGGCATGGTGACGTCTTCAAGGCCACGGAGGATGCCACCGGAGGCGACCTGGATGGCGTCGACAAATTGGAAGACGGCGATCACGAGAAGAAATTTGGCGGCGAGGGCGATTACTTCGGGGTCATCGTTGTAAAGGGGAGCGATGAAATCTTTTCCAAGGCCACAGAAGAGGGAGGTGAGGGTGGCGAAGAGGAGAGTGATGATCCATCCGGAGAGGATGATGGCAGGATAGCGCTCTTTCTCCTGAGCGCCGGCAGCATTTCCCATGCGCATGGTGAGCGCGATGGAGAGGCCGAGAGGAATCATGAAGAGCGTGCCTCCGGTAGTGAGGGCGATTTGGTGAGAGGCGAGGGAGATTTCACCGTAGAAGCCGATGAGAAAACCCGTGGCGGAGAAGGCACCGACTTCGGCCAAAAGATGGAAGCTGGCAGGAATGCCGAGAGTGAGGAGTTTGCGGAGAGTGGCGGGGTCAGGTCGAGCGAGCCAGCGGTTCGGAGTGAATTGCTTAAGCGATTTTGAGCGATCGAGCCAGATCATCATGGCGACCAGGATGGTAATGCGTGAAATCAGAGTGGCCCAACCGGCGCCGACCAAGCCGTAGCCGAGGTTGAAAATGAAGAGTTGGTTGAGTGCGATATTGAGGAGGACGCCACCGAGGAAGATGAAGAAAGAAGGCCAGGGATGGTCGAGAGAATCGCCGTGATTTTTTAGGCCCATCGACCCTAGGGCCGGGACGAGGGAAATGAGAATAAGAAAGAGGTAGGGGGGCGCGGCTGCCGTGACATTGGCGGGCTGTCCGAAGAAGGAGAGAAAGGGGATGAGGAAGGCTGAAAGGAGGAAGAGCGCGAGGCCGGAAGCGAGGGCGAGGTAGAAGCCATTACGGCAGGTGGCGCGTGCTGCGGCCTCGTCTTTTCTTCCTGCCGCGCCAGAGCTGAGGACGGAGATGCTGGTGATGAGTCCGATGCCGAAGACGAAGGGAATGGCAAAAACGGCATTGGCGAAAGAGAGGGCCGCGAGTTCAGTGACGCCAACATTTCCGACCATGACAGTATCCGCTACAATCATGAGCATTTGGCTGACTTGCCCAATGACCAACGGCACCGCGAGGACAGCGGTTTTTTTGCCCTCTTTAAGCAAGGAGGGGATTGTCAGCTGGCGGAACATGGGGTGGAAGAACTCTTGTCCAAAAGGTCATGGGAGTCGCGCACCAACTTAATGTCGCTGTGACTTTTTGGCAAAGCGAGTGGGATGAGGAGATTATCCGCGGATTGATGTGAATGGTTGTGGGGGCTTCCTCCTGCGTCCTTCGGGCTACGGCGGACAACGCGCGTGGCTGAGCGGCGGGGGCGCCGCGACTCGTGCGCCCGGCATGGGCGATGACTCGTAATACCCCTCCGGTATTCGTCTCTTTTGAAACACTACTTGGTATATATGAAATAAAATTTCCGGGAAGAATGACAAGGCGCAGTGAAGCGCAAGCCGCCGAGAGTGATCGATTGATCCAGCAAGTGATGGTGGGGCTGCTCGACCCTATCTTCCTTTAGGCAAGGAGGTCGTGAATGACGTGGCCGTGGACGTCGGTGAGGCGGAAGTCGCGGCCGGCGTGGTGGTAGGTGAGTCGTTCGTGGTCGAAGCCTAGAAGGTGGAGAATGGTGGCTTGGAGGTCGTGGACGTGGACTTTGTCCTTGGTGATGTGGAAGCCAAAGTCGTCGGTTTCGCCGTAGGTGCCGGGTTTGCTGCCGCCGCCGGCCATTAGGGTGGTGAAAGCTTGGGGGTGATGGTCGCGGCCGGCTTTACGGCCCAGGGAGGGGTTGGTTTCGACCATGGGGGTGCGGCCGAATTCGCCGCCCCATACGACAAGGGTTTCATCGAGGAGGCCGTGTCGTTTTAAATCCTGAATGAGGGCAGCGGTGGCTTGGGCGGTCTGGGCGCATTTGCTTTCGGTGGAGCCTTTGACGTTGGAGTGGGCGTCCCAGCCGCTGTGGTAGATGTTGATGAAGCGGACACCACGCTGGACCATACGGCGGGCGAGGAGGCAGGCGCGGGCGAAGGACTGCTTGTCGCGGTCGCAGCCGTAGAGGTTGATCGTTTCGTCGGACTCGGACTTGAGGTCCATGAGCTCGGGGGCGGAGGATTGGAGGCGGGCGGCCATTTCGTAGGAAGCCATGCGGGTGGCAATTTCCTGGTCGTTGATGGTGGCGAGGCGCTGGGCGTTAAGCTTGTTGACGAGGTCAAAGGTGTCGGATTGGAGTTCGGGGGAGAACCGCTCGGGGGTGCCGACGTTTAGGATAGGGTCTTTTCCTTTCCGGAACTGGACGCCGGTGTAGGTGGTGGGGAGGAAGCCGGAGGACCAGAGGGCGGAGCCGCCGGAGAGGCCGCCGCCGGTGGACATGACGACGAAGGCGGGGAGGTTATCGGTCTCGGAGCCGAGGCCGTAAAGGGTCCAGGAGCCGAGGCAGGGGCGGCCGGGTTGGGAGAAGCCGGAATTGAGGAAGAGCTGGGCGGGGGCGTGGTTGAATTGGTCGGTGGTGCAGGATTTAACGATGCAGAGGTCGTCGGCAACGGCCCCGAGGGGGGCGAGGGGAGAGCCGAGGGTGGCTTGGGTTTCTCCGTATTGCTTGAACTCGAATTGGGGGCCCATGACGGCGGCGTCGGGCTGGATGAAGGCGTAGCGCTGGTCGCCGATGATGGACTTGGGGAGGGGGGAGCCTTCGTGCTTGGTGAGTTCGGGTTTGGGGTCGAAGAGTTCGAGCTGACTTGGGGCACCGGCCATGAAGAGATGGATGACGGCCTTGGCTTTGGGCCTGATCGGGGAAGGTTTTGGAGAAAGGGAGCGGCCGACGAGGTTGTTGGTGAGGAGGGAGGCGGCGGCGATTTTTCCGAGGCCGAGGCCGCATTCGTTGAGGAAGTAGCGGCGACTTCGAAGGCTCAATATTGAGGCTGTCTCTTATACACATCTCCGAGCCCACGAGA
>OJFK01000056.1_pt1 | contig 41400 bp, 30 predicted proteins | sample 1594101 | NCBI WGS metagenome assembly OJFK01 (sample SAMN05416723, study PRJEB24817) | seawater metagenome | isolation source: Sea water | place: Canada:Atlantic | collected 2013-07
TTCAAAAAAGCTGCTAATTGGCAGCGACGCTACCGCCCTTGGTTCGGCCTTGCTGGCGTTACCAATCTGTTAGATTCGGGGGATGTTACTTTAGACCTCAAGGTGTGAACCTCATTAAACCATTGTTTTTCGGAGAAGGATCAATAGGCATAAAACCTAGTCATTTTCCTCCTCTTCAGAACCGTAGCTCCCATAGGACCCTGATCCATAGCCACCGCCATATTGGCCGTAGCCACCGTAGCCACCGTAGCCACCGTAGCCACCGTAGCCGTATTTGGCGAGGAAGCCTGATTTTTCTTCGTAGCCATTAATGACGATCCCGGCAGGTTCTGCGCCGTCGTCGTCCAAGAGGTCGATGGCCTTGCGGATGGCCCCTTTTGGGGTTGATTCGGCGCGGACCACGAGGCAGAAATTATCGACGAGGGGGATGAGGAGACGGGTGTCGGGGACGGCAAGAAGGGGGGCCGAGTCAATGACAATGACATCGAACTCCTCCCTCAGCTCAGCGAAGAATTTCAAGACCACTTCGGAGTCGAGGAGCTCACCTGGATTGGGAGCTTTGACCCCAGAGAAAATGCAGGAAAGGTTTTCCTGGCCGGTTTCCTCGGTGAGGGCTTCCTGCCAATTCACTTTCCCGGCAAGGACCTCGGTCGATCCCGCTTTGAGTTCGCTGCGCTTGAGTCCAAAGGCCTTCTGCACAGCCGGTTTGCGCAAATCGAGATCGACCAGGACGGTCTTCTTCCCCTGGCTGGCGGAGGCGATGGCAAAGTTGGTAGACATTAAGGTCTTGCCTTCGCCCGGGACGGCACTGCTGAAGAGGGTGATCTTGCGCTTTTTCTCATCCCCCAGCAAGGTGATGGAAGCCCGCAGAATGCGGAACATTTCGGTATAGATGGATTCGGTGAGCCCGTGGCGGAAGACGATGCGAGGATCCCACTTCTGGGCGGCTGGTGACACTGGGCTCTTGGGTTTCCCCTTATCGGCGATAATCTCCGCAAGGATCTTGGGTTGGACGTCCCGGATGGTGGCCAGAACCGGAAGTTTGGTGAGAAGCTCAGCCTGGATCACGGTGTGGATTTTATTGTCGAGCTTGACCAGAAGGAAGGCGAGGCCAACGCCGAGGCCAACGCCAAAAAGAGTCGACCCCGCGAGCACGGTCATTGTTTTGGGAGAGGCGGGCTTCTCAGGGAATTCTGAAAGGCTGCTGAGTTCCACCTCCGCTTCTTTCGCCTTTTGATCAATCTCAGTCTCTTGCATTTTGGTGAGGACAGTATTGAAGACCTCGTTCTGGCTCTCAATTTCGCTCTTAAGAACGGTGGCGCGGGCGGTGAGGAGACGTCGGGCGATCTGAAGACGGCTGGTGACATCAAGATCCGTCTGATCCCACTCGGCCCGGTTGCTTTCCCAGTAATCTTTGTCGGCAGTGGCTTTCCTAACGAGATCAAACTCGGACAGAAAGCGCTTCTGATACTCATCCAAGGTCGCTTTGGCAGCCATGTGCTTGGGATGGAGAGGCAAGTAACGCCGATCTAGATCACTAAAGACGACTTCTTTGACCTCAAGGTCCTTGAGGGTCTCGAGGATCTGTTGGTAATTCGCCTGAGCATTCTGAGCGGTTTGAAGCTTCAAGCGGGCTGCTTCTGATTGAGTCTTCAAGATCGCCGACGAGGAATTCCGGCCGTCGGACCGGTCTCCGCTGAGTTCAGCAATGTATTCACGGGCAAGGGTATCGGCCAATTTCTGGGCGATTTCCGGTGAGGGGTGCGCGATGGTGAGATCAAGAAGGCGGGTCTTTCGGCGCACCGCGACTTCCAGCCACTCCCCTATCTCTCGACCCAGTTCAGCGGAAGTCTCCGGCTTTTTATTCGAGGGATCATCGCCCCCTCCAAGCCATCCTTCGGACCATTCGGGAAACCAATTGGTGGTATCGGGGACCAGTCCCTCAGTCTGCTGGATCTCAGGAAGATCGGCCAGCCGGGTGAGGAGCTCCAGGCGTTCGACCCTCTGCGCGACGGTATTGAGGCCGTCAGCCGAGCGGAGGTCCATATCCTCCACCTGATCACTGGAAATCACGGAGGACGCCCCCTGCTTGACGAGGAGAGTGGAAGTGGCCTGGTAGATTTTGGGAGCCTTCGAGAGGTAGTAGAGCCCACCTAGGACTCCGAGGATGAGGCCCAAAGCGATCCAATACCAACGCCCGAGAAGGTCCATGACCAATTGACGGACGCGTTCGCGGGAGGAAGCGGAGCCTGAGTCATAATCTTCTTGGTCCTCGAAGGGATCAAGTTCGATTTCTTGGAGGCGAGATTTCTTAGCGCGGGCCATCGGTGAGGGGGAATTAGGCTTGAAAAAGGGATTTTTGCAATAGAAATTACTTCACCTCGTAGTCCGGATGGGTCCGATCGAATCGCAAAGCGCTGAGGGGTAATCGAAAAATCAATTTTCCCATTTTTGATAAACTTTGACGCTAAAACAGGAAAGGGTTCATTGAGCACCAACTCCCCCGACATCTGGGCTCCTCGCGGCGCAGGCAAGGTGGGCAATGAAGAGGATCTTGCTAAGCTATTTGCGGCGATCAGCGCCTTCTTCGTTGCTTGGATGAAGGACCGATCCTAAAACCACCTCTCGGCGATACTGATGACATCATTGGGTTGCAGCTTAATGGCGGCGCTCCCTTTCTCGGCGAGTTTATTGAGATCATAGACCGTCTTATTCTGACCACGGGTCACGCTGACCTTTTTTTGATTGGCCACCTCGGTGAAGCCACCAGCCATCGCGATGGCCGTCATGAGATCAAAGTCACCACTGAGCGGAAAGGCGATGGCGCCTGAATTTTTAACTTGGCCCAAGATCGTGACGGTCGTGTTCACGAACGGACTCTTGGGGACCACGACGCGATCTCCCCCTTTCAGAGGAAGGCGGCCGGCGGACCCGAACTGGATGTCCTTGTAGCTGAAGCTACTCGCAACACCATTAGAGGTGACACTGATTTTTAAAATATCAGCTTCCGGTCCAAGCCCCCCTGCGGTGGCGAGGGCCGAGGCCAGATCCATTTTTCCCGACTTGGGGATGGGATAGGTGTCAGGATTCTTGACGAAACCGATCACCGAAACCGAGCTCCGGGCAAAAAGATTCTCGTTCACGATGAGCTTGTCACCAGACTTCATGACAATGCGCCCGGCCGCTCCTTGAATCGAGTCATGCGAGAGGATTTGGACCTTCCCGCTTGCCTTGATGAGCTGAATATTGCTGGGGTCCGCCATCTCGGTGATCCCGCCTGCGGACGCCAAAGCCGATCCGACATCAAGGTCACCCGCCTGCGGGATGGGAACCTGGCCAGGCTTCGTCACTTGTCCAATGACAGAAGCAAACTCGGTGGCATATTCCGAGACGGTGAGGGTGATCTTGGGATAGCGAATATACTTGGCATACCGTCCCAGAATTTCCGCGGAAGCCTCGGTCAGACTGAGTCCCCCGATTGTCACTGAATCGATGAGGGGAAAGACGGCTTCTCCGCTCTTCAGAATGGTCACGTCAGAATCAAGTTCAAGCTCTTCGTAAACCGAAAGCTTAACGATATCATTCGCTCGTAAAATATAGGATTCCCGCAGATCTGGTTGAGCTTCCGCTTCCTCTTGCGCTGGAAGAAGGTGGGGAACGATTAAGGATCCTAACAAGAGGGGGAAATAAGAGATCTTTTTTATGAGTTTCATCGTTGAGGTATTTTTCTTAGAAATCCGTTAGAAGACAACGGTCGAGATGGGATCAAAAACGCCATTGGATCCCAAGGCCTGATTGCAGTCCGTCCCAGGACGAGTTTCCAGCGGTAGTTGAGAGGTCTCTCCAAGCCACGCTGAGAGTGAGGTCCGCCTGGTCCTGATAAACCGGGAAGGTCAGGGCGGCAGAGAGTGCTAAATATTTTGAATCCCGGACACCGACCAGGGTGGGTTGGGAATCCGTGGGATTGCGATCCTCGAAGGAGACTCCTAATTGCGCGCGCGCCGTGCGGATTTTCCTCCAATAATTGAAACGATAAGAAGTGACCTCATCGAAACCACCTCCCTGTGCTAAACTCGCTTGGGAATCACGCATCATTTCCAAATCAAAGCCCCAAAGACTGGAGGCTCGATAGGTGAGAGCTGCCGACCAGTTCAGGAGGGTGTCTTCCCCGCTGAAGGGAGAATCGGCCGTATCAATGCCAAAGGAAGAACGCAGCTTGACCTTGCTGGCAAGTTGGTAGTCGAGCCTCAGAGTTGGGCCCATCACCGTGAATTCCTCATCACCCACTCCGGTCCTCGTTCCGTGTCGAAATCCCGGACCGACAGTTAGCAGAGGGGACATTCTCCAGAGGGCGGAAAGACCGGTGGTGACTGAAGAAGTGTCACCAAAACCGCGGGTTTGGCTCTCGGTCGTCCGCTGGTTCCAAGAAGCAAAGAGAGAAGTCTTACCAGTGAAATGATAGCTCGCAAGAAGACCGCTACCATAAGAAAACTGCTCGATGAAGCTACTGGTCAGGCGATTGAACCCGGAGGTCGATGAGATTCCGGAGGTGAAAGAGGCCACGACCTTCTGAGAGCGGTATCCCCCGTAGGCGCGAAGAGAGTAGTTGGTCGCGCTGAATTCATCACGCTTCTGATAGAAGTCATGCTCAAGGCCTGCGCGCGCACCAAGCTTCCAGCGGCTGTTTACAAGTTCATAAGAAGCTTGGACCGCAGGGGTAATGAGCCAGTCAGATTCAGGGTCAAGCGTCTGCTGGGCGACGTTTGAATCGTAGAGGGTATTCAGCCTCAAGGTGAAATCGAGCCCCGAGAGGCCTCTCTCCTTGGCACTCGAGGCGGCCCTGGCGTTTGCAAAACCCCGTGGCAAGGATGGCATCTCACCTGCGACATCCCTCCCAAAACCACTGAGAGCGGAGAGCCCGAATAGCAACAGGCCTGCGCTATTCGGGAACAATCGAGTCATGGGACCGGGGGCCACCAATACTAGATTGGGGCGCTTCGTCAACTAGGAACGACGACGACCAAAAAGGAAGGCGGAACCAAGAATCAAAAGAGCGGCACTGGACGGCTCGGGAATGGAAACGGCAATATTATCGAAGATAAGCGAGTGGGCAGATGTCCCTTCAGCGCCCAACGGGTTATGGGTCATCGCGATCGTTCCAAGGTCACTCAAGCCAACTCCACCAAGAGTCGCAAATGGCACATTTGGCAGTGCTCCGCCAGATGCTCCATAGGAGAAATCAGTCGCCCCTGCCGAAAAATCTACTTTAAAGATATAACCGGAGGACGCATTGACGGTAGCTGAGGTAGCTGAAGGAACAGCGTTACCAATTCCCACCGCGACGTCCCAGACCTCATTATCGCCCACCGTCGGAGTGAGGACAATCTGAGCAATATTTGCGTTTGCACTATCCCTGAGCGCGACACTGAATCCATCGCGGCCCAAGAAAGCATCAGCAGAGTTATCCTCAATCCCAAGATTAAAGCTTACTCCTACCCCTCTAAGTGGGAGTGGTGTTCCCGATACGTTGAGCGCGCCTGAAACGGTTGTAGAAATATTTGGTGAAGTGTTGCCAAATTGGGTCCCGAGGAAGCCGGCGTTCGAAGCACCAGCCCCAAAATCCTTAATTCCTATGTATGCGAGGGGGGAAGTGCTCCCAAAGGCAGATGGATTGGCATTATCTTGAGTCCAACCGGTGACATCTCCTGTAAAGAGGTCGCCATCAATTTCCGATTCAAAGTCGTAAGAGAAGGTTGTTGCACCCTGGGCGGAAAGGCCAAGCAAAACCGAAAGTCCGATGGACGGTGCGACGAATGTTGAAATTTTCATGAATTTATTAGTATTTTAAATGTTAAGAGTGCGAACGATCTGAAATTAAGGTTGGCTAACGTTAATTGGTGCATCAAGTTCCACGTCAGCCGGGGTGAACTCAGTCGATACCGGAAGATTGAGGTTTAACACACTCACGCCCGTTTGGAAGCTAGGTGGGGAATTAGTGGTTACAGGCGCCCCAGTTGGTGCTTTAGAAGCGTCCAAAGCAGTCACCACAAGAGCCGAATTCAACACAACCGTATAAGTGCCTCCGGATAGGATGGCTAATGTAGTTTCCTGCGTCTCCGACTTGGTGAATCCCCCTGCACCATCTGGAACAATTACTTCCGTCTGACGCTTTGCGGTGATGTTACCAGCTGCATCAGTCGAGACAGTCGATCTTACAGCTTGGGTGGCGATTAAGCCATCTACAACGACTTGCGAGTAGACAGTTTTAATATTTGAACCAGAAATGAACTGTGCTGCGCTAGGGGAAAGCGAGCCGAACATCAAGATTAGAGACGATACGAAAGTTGGGGTTAACTTCATGAGGTTGTTTTTAGCTCTCAATTGAGAATAAGTCAATTTTTTTATGACTCTTGAAATATTTTTTGGGGCATCAGATTAAAGGATTTAAAAAATGCCCGCGATTCCCGTCTTATGAACGCAAAACGAATAACATGTTAATTCAGAGTGTTTTTGAATGGGTTTAACGCGTCACCCCCATCTCCAAACCCAAGCCAACATCGGTGATTTTTATCACCGAAATTATTTTCACTTATAATCCTAAGGATGCCTTAACCTTTTGCGGTTTTCCTCTATCCGGACCATCCCAGAACTTCCAACTCGGTCCGCTGATCTCCCTCCCCTACAAATCAGCCGTCAGCATTCCAAGCGCGGCGATGCTATTATTAAGCGCGTGCATCGCAACAGGAACCCAGAGGTTGCCCGTTTTCTCACGAGCAATGCCAAGGGCAATGCCGAAGACGAAGATGAAGGCAAGGAGGATGGGCTCGTATTGCAGGTGCAGAGCAGCCCAAAGGGCGGAGGTGACAATAATGGTGACCCAGAGACTGCGCTGGGTTTCTCCCCGCCAGCCGCGCCAGAGGATCCCGCGGAAGACGAATTCTTCCACAAGCGGAGCGCCGACCGCGAGGCCGAGGAAGAGGAGGATGGGAAAGTCGGTGGAGGTCGCCATTTGCACCATCGATTCGTGCATTTCATCGAGGCCCAGTGAGGGTCCCAGAAGCCCCATCCCAAGACCGAGAAGATAGGTGACGGCAAGCCAGAAGGGCCATTTCCACCAGCGGACAGCGGCACTCCCAAGGTATTCCCAGCCCCCCCAGGGTTTCTTCACTTTTCCGAGGAACCAAGCCACGGGACAAACGGCAAAGATGGTCATAAAAGAAAGGAGCCCAATGAGATCACCATCCATCAGACGGACCATCAGCTCGTCCGTATCGAGCGGCTCGTTACTCTTCGCGATCTCGCCGAAGAGGCCCTCCTTCAGCATGTAGATGACGAGGCCGATTCCCTGAACGGTTTGCCAAATCATCAAGAGGATCACGCCCCACAGGAGGGTGAAGCAAATGTTCCAGGGAGTTTTTTCGACTTCCGGAAGCGGCGGCGGCTGTGCCTCAGCATGCGGAGGGTGGTAGGGATTCTCCATGAGGTGGAATGTTCAGCGCTACTTCCGGCCGGTCATCATGGTCCAGTGCTTTCCATGAGGACCGATGCCGATGAGGTTGGGGCGATCGCTGAACATGATGAAACGGTGACCATCGGAACCAAACCAGGCATTGTAGGCGGAGGTGTGCGAGGAGGATCCCATGAAGATATTTTCGCCGGTCCAGCGATGCTGGAACTTGGCGATACGGGCCCGGTCACCGGGAGACTTCTTCCCTTTCACGGGAGACTCATGGGCGAAGAATCCGATGGTGGCCATATCGACCGAGTGTCCCGTAGCGGCCTCTGAAAGGCGTTCTTCCATGAGAAGGGGCGTGATCCCGAAGAGGGAGCGATTCTCGTTCAGGTATTTCGAGAAATCTTTCTGAGAGGTATTGGCCCACCCGCAGGCGGCGTTCGTGGCGTTCACCTTCTTGAGGGCGGCGACTTCTCTTTGCACGGCAGCAATCTGGGATTTAGTTTTGAGATAAACTTCTCCATCGAAAGATTCCTTGAGCGCGCCTTGTTGGTCGAGTTCTTCGCTCGCGAGCTCTTCTCCCTGGGCCAGCAAAATTTCCCGCTGCACCTCGGCGAGGGCGGTGGAAATGGCGGAGACGGAGGCGTCGAAGCTACCAGAGTCAGCAGAGGCGAGCATACGGAGCTGGCGGTTGAGCTTGGTGAGGGATTCCATTTCACCCTGCAGCATGCGGATCTTACCGGGGTCCTTTTTGTAGTTGGTATGGATGAGAGGGAAAATACGGGCGCGCTCGGTCAGAAGCTTTTCGGTGAGGAGATCGCTGCCGAAGTAGGGATTGGCGCTCTTGTCGTTGAGAAGTCGGCCGAGGCGTTTCTCGTGGGCGGCGAACGCTTTTTCCAAAGTGCGTTGATAGACCTCCCTTGCGGATTCCCCATAGAGTTGGAAGGTGCGGTAGGCAGCCTGACGTTTGCCGGGATCTTTATCCTGCATCCACTGGAGAGCCTTCCGCACCGCCATGGCCGGGATCACTGGCTCGGTATCCTGCGCACCAAGAGGGGCTGCCAGCAGGACCGCACAGAGAAAGGTCGAAAATCGTATCATCGAGCTGAGAGGGTAGAACCGGTGGTCATTTTTTCAACGATGGAGTTTTTCATCACTTGACCTGGAAGGCGCTTCGTCCTTTCGTGACGAGATGCAGCGCATTCAATTGAAGTCCAAACTCCACCGGGCAATCATCAAACAGGCCGACATCGACTACGAGGGAAGCATTGAAATTCCCGGGGATCTCATGGAGGCCGCCGGACTTTGGGAAGGTGAGCGAGTGCTCGTGACGTCCATGACTGCCGGAGGGCGCCTGGAAACCTACGCACAAACCGGAGAGCCTGGCACCGGAAATATCATCATCAATGGCGGAGCGGCTCACTTGATAAAAAAGGGCGAGCGAGTCACGATCATGGCATTTGGCATTTCCGATAGTCAGATCATCCCACGCCGCCACGTCCTCAACGATCACAATAAGATCATCAAATCCTCAGGGATTTAGACGTTTGACGGAAAATCGATTCCGGACAAGTGATGAAGTAAACGGCGGAACTCACTTGTGGGGGGAATTTGCGAATCCGATTCGCACGGCTCTCGACCGCACCTTTTGCTCCCTGAGCCACTCCGGGGTAGTCCATATGCGGGAAAAATTCAGGCCCCGGTCCCGGCATCTGCTGGTCGAGCATCCCAAAGTGAAACCCGCAGAGAGGACAGGAAATCGCCTGGCTCTCAAAGCGGGTCCGGCAGATTGGGACAATCTGCAAGGCTCGCCAAGCGCCAAAGAGAATGAGCAAAACTCCGTCTTTACAACTGCAGATGATTCCCTACCTTCTCGCGGCCCATGACTCTCGCATTTCTCGATATCGGCATTTGGATCAAGCTGGTAATTATCGCCCACGTAGTGGTGAGCGCTTTACTCATCCTCGTAATCCTTATGCAGCGGCCCAAGCAAGAAGGCCTCGGCGCAGCTTTTGGCTCCGGTGCTACTGATGCCGTCTGGGGTGCCCGCACCACCGACGTCCTCCAACGCGCGACCGTTTACCTCGGAACTCTCTTCTTCGTCTTCTCGCTCGTTCTCGCCATCCTCGTGGGGAAGAACAACGATATTAAGAGCAAGCGCGCTGACGTTGATGGAGCCGAGAAGGTGATCGAGAAGGAAGAGGAAGTAGTCCCTGTGCTCGATCCTCCGACGATCGACGAAACAGAAGAATTTAAAAAGCAGCTCGAAGCAGCCGCGGCTCCTGCACCCACCGGCGAACCGTCCGTAGTGTCCGAGCCTGTCGTCGTTCCCCCGCTTCCGGTTGTTCCTGTGGAAGGCACTGAGACACCCACGCCGGCACCTGTTGAGGTTCCCAAGACTCCGGTGACGCCTCCCGCAGGCGAGTAATTTCAACCTCACCCAGTCATGAGCGACCCCGCTTTACCAGCTTGGGCTCGCGAAGATGCTTTCCCGCTCAAGCCGGAAGACTCAAAATATGGCTTCCGCGATCAAGCCGGAAAGCTCACCTCTTTTGAGTCTCTCAAAGAGCTCAGGAAATATCTCGCGGCCGGGAAAGGCAAACTCGCTTGGGTCTGGGTGCCCGAGCACGACCGCTTCATCGCGCCCGAAGAAGTTCCCGGCCTCGCCACCTCGCTGAAGAAACGGCGGGCCCTTTTATCGAGTGACGACCTGGAAGCGGGACGCAAGGGAATCGTCATCTTCACCTTGGCCATTCTTTACTTCGGCTACACGGCCTATTCCATGGGCGGATTCGAGGCCCTCAAATCCTCACAGAGCGTTGGGATTGGCGCCATTCTCCTCCTCCTCTTCGGAGCCCGCCCTCTCTGGGGAGGCTACAAGGGCATGCAGGAAATGAAGTCCACTTCGGCCGAGACCCTTAACGAAGAAATCCCGGAAGCCCGCTTCGATCTCTGGCTCATCAGTCAGCCCTCCCGCCTCGCCATCCTCTTCTGTGGTCTCCTCTGTGCGGTGTTCGTGGTGCAGCTCTTCACCGATGGCATCGCCGCCGCCGGCATCGTGAAGCCCGCCTACAAGGCCGGCGAAACCTGGCGCCTCTTCACCGGAGCCTTCCTCCACGGAAACATCCTCCACCTGGGGATGAACCTTTCGGCCCTCTGGTATCTCGGCCGACGCGTCGAAATCCTCGCCCGCTGGCCCCACCTCGCCAGCGTCTTTTTCCTCTCCATCGTCGGAGGCGGATGGGCCACTACCGCATGGGTCACCACCAATTCCGTGGGCATCTCCGGAGCGGTCTGCGGACTCCTCGGATTTCTCCTCGTTTTCGAAACCCTTCATCGCCCGCTCGTCCCCTCTCCCGCGCGCCGCCGCATGTTCGGAATCCTCGTTTCCCTCATCGTCATCGGATTCGTGGGCTTCCGCTTCATCGATAACGCTGCCCACTGCGGAGGCCTCCTCACTGGCGCCGCCTATGCCGCCATCGTGTTTCCCAAGTCGGCCGCCCTCTCCCGCCCGCACATCCTCAAGCAGGACCGCCTCATGGGAGGAGCTTCCGTCGCCTTAGCGGTCTTCTGCGGGCTTGCCGCAATGGTGATCATGCTGACACACTAGCCTCTCGTCGCGATGCTCCCTGACCTCCATACCGCCATTCCCGGACCCGAGTCTCTCCGACTCGCAGACGACCTGCGCGCGCATGAGAGCAGAAATGTCACCTACCTCGACGACTCATGGCCCGTCTTTTGGGAACGCGCCGAGGGCACCAATGTCTGGGACGCAGATGGCAATCGCTTCCTCGATCTCACCTCCGCCTTCGGAGTCGCGGGCCTCGGGCATCGCCATCCCGAAATTGTCGCAGCCCTTCACACGCAAGCCGACACCCTTCTCCACGGAATGGGCGACGTCCACCCCACCGCCCTTAAGGGCCAACTCTGCCAGGCCCTTTCCGACCTCACCTATGGCCGATGGAACGGCACCACGGGGAAAGTCGTCCTGTCAAATTCCGGCTTCGAAGCCATCGAAACCGCCCTCAAAACTGCCCGCCTCGCCACGGGTAAGAAAGGCCTCGTCGCTTTCCAAAACGGCTACCACGGCCTCGGCTACGGCAGCCTCCTTGGCACCGACCTCCCCAAATTCCACGGTCCCTTCGACGACCAACTCGCCCCCATTACCACCCGCCTCCCCTTCGGCGGAAATGAGATCGACTCCCTCGATGGCTCGGACATCGGCGCGGTCCTCGTGGAACCCATCCAAGGACGCGGCGGAAAAATCATCCCCCCACCCGATTTTCTTCCCCGCCTCCGCGATTGGTGCGATCAAAATGACGCCCTCCTCATCTTCGATGAAATCTACACGGGCTTCCATCGTAGCGGAAAAACCTTCGCTTGCGAATGGGACGGCGTCATCCCCGACCTCATCTGCCTCGGCAAAGCCCTCAGCGGCGGCTTTCCCATCTCCGCCTGCGTCGGCAAGGCCGAAGTCATGGACGCCTGGCCCGAGTCCACCGGCGAAGCGCTCCACACCAGCACCTTCCTCGGCCACCCGGTCGGCTGCGCGATGGCCCTCAAATCGCTCGAGATCCTCGAGCGCCCCGGGACCGCCGAAATGGTGACCCTAAAAGGAACCTACCTCGCCGAAAAACTCCGCGCCCTTTCGAGCCCAAACATCATCGAAGCCCGCGGCCGCGGCCTCATGTGGGGCCTCGAACTCAAGCAAAACGCCGGCTCCCTCCTCGGCTCCCTTTTACAAAAAGGCCTCCTCATCCTCGCCGACGGCCCCGAAGGAAAGGTCCTCTCCTTCACCCCTCCCTTCACCATCAGTGAAGAGGAAATCGACTTCGCGATTCAAGAGGTTGAGCAGCTGATTTAGGGAAAGTGGCTTACTGCTTGGCGCTCCGCTGTCAAAGCAGCCGATTGGAAAAGCATCCAAGATTTACGCAAATCCTACCCCTCAGACGCCCTTTGCCGGATTAGAAGAGCAAATGACTCCTGATCAAAACGACTACTTCGATCTTCTTTGCGACCTCATTGAAAAATACGATCGAGAATCACTTCCTCCTCTCAAGGTCTCCGCTGTGGCAATCCTCCGGCACTTCGGACTTCGAGCCGACGCGTTCATTTCCTGAAAAGGAAATCTTAAAATGCCCCCGTCCGCAGCAGGACCAACGTGCACGCTTCTTCGCATTCGATCCCCGCTTTTTCAAAAGCTGCCATCGGGTCGGCGGATTCCGTCCCCGGATTAAAAATCACCCTCCTCGGCTTCGCTAAAATAATCTCCTCAACCAGCGGCCCAAGACGATCCGGCCCGAGATAAAGCGTCAATGTCTCAATTTCCTCCGTGATCTCGCTCACCGACGAGTAACCCGGGACTCCCAGAATCTCTGCACCCGTCGGGCTCACCGGAAAGACCTCATGCTCGTGCTCCATCAAGAGGGCTTGAGCGATATGCGCATAGCGCTCCGGTTTCGCACTGGCTCCTAAGATGGCGACGTTCATGGACCTAGCTATAGCGAAACTCTCCGTTTTCAACGACTCCATTTCCCGGAGGAATCTCGACAAATCCCTGAGCCGATAGCGGCGTCACGAAGTCACCCGAGTTCTGTGGACGGAGCACGCGCAGCTTTCCCTCTTCATTGAGCAGGGCGGGCAAATAAAGCGTCAGTCGCTCATGCTGCTTCATCAGCGATTCGAGCGGCAGCAAAATCGGCTGCTCCTGCGGCAAGCCCACCAGCGCACGCAGCGCGGGGACCAAGTAGCGGTGAAACGTCGTGAGCGTAGAATTAGGATTCCCCGGGAGCGCCGCGACACCGTAGCAGAGGCTCTTAGCCTCTGATTCTGAATCCCCACCCCAAAAGGCCAGGGGCTTCCCTGGCTTCTGCGCCACTCCGTGGAAAAGGGGCGGACCAATGAGCGCTTCGAGAGCGGGCCGGACGTAGTCCTTTTTCCCCTTCGAAATCCCACCCGAAAGAATCACCAAATCACTCGACTCCATCGCCTCTTTGATACCCGACTTCGTCGCCTCCAAATCATCCGCCAAATGCCCCAAGGTCACTTCCGCCGCCCCCCAGTCCTCCACCGCCGCCTTCAAGGTGAGGCCATTCGACTGCCGCAGCTGGTGAGATGCCGGCTCCTCCTCCGGCGACACCAACTCATCCCCCGTCCCCAGCACCGTGATCCGCGGAAGCCGTGTCACCTCCAGTTGAGTCGCGCCCACCGAAGCCGCCAAACCAATCTGCCCCGGCCCGATCCGCGTTCCTACGGGCACGAGAAGATCACCCGTCGAAGCATCCGATCCCAACCGATGAATGAACTGCCCCGCCACTCCTTCTCCCGTGACATGCGCATGAATCTCATCAATCTCCACCTCCTCATAAGGCACCACGGTATCGCAGTCAGGCGGTAGCGAAGCCCCCGTCATGATCTGCCAACACGCCCCGGGCGGGAGAATATCGGGCGTCGGATCTCCCGCTGCGTGAAGCCCGTGAAGCTTCAACGAGCCATGGGTCAGTTCATCTTTTCGAAAAGCAATCCCATCCATCGTGACCCGATCAAAAGGAGGAAACGCCCGATCCGCCACGATCGGCTCCCGCAGCACTCTTCCCAGCGCCCGATAAAGACTCATGATCTCCGGAGGCAGCGGGGTCAGCGTGGGCAGGATGAAAGCCTCGGCCTCAGCAGGTGAAATGAGCGACATACCCTCAAGATGCACATTTTTTATTTTTTACCGAAGGATTTTGTATTCTTCGGCGGGTTTCCCTTCGATGAAAGCAACATTCCTAAGCCTCTTACTCCTCAACCTTCTTGGCCCAAGGGTCACCAAGATGCACTGGCATTTCAAAATTGAGAAGCTAGCTTGGCGCGAGTGAAAAGCTTGTTGACCGCCCTCCTCATATCGCCACTCCTCGCGGGAACTCAAATCCGCGTTGCCACTTACAACACATCGCTAGCGCTAAACACAAAGGGCCAGCTCTCCGCTTCCCTGCGGACCGGGACCTTCAGTCAGGCTAAAAGAGTCGCCGAACTCATCCAACTCATCGAACCCGACATTCTCCTCTTGAATGAATTCGACTACGACGCCGGCTCCTCAGCCCTCACCCGCTTCCACGATAAGTTCCTCAATGTCAGTCAAAATGGCCGGCCCGCGCAAAACTTCCCCTATCGCTACACTGCTCCGTCAAACACCGGAACCCCCTCGGGCTTCGATCTCGATAACAATGGCACCATCGACACCAGCCCGGGTGATCAGACCTACGGAAATGATTCCTTCGGCTTCGGCGAGTTCGAAGGAAAATACGGCATGGCGGTCCTCTCAAAGTATCCCATCAACACCAACGCCATCCGCACTTTCCAGCTCCTCAAGTGGACCGAGATGCCCGGCAACGTCATCCCTTCCGGCTACTACGCAGCCGATGAATTGGCCGCCCTCCGCCTTTCCTCGAAGAGCCACTGGGACATCCCCATTCAAATCGGCGGACAACGACTCCACTTCCTCGTCAGCCATCCCACCCCTCCCGTCTTCGATGGACCCGAAGATAAAAATGGCCGCCGGAATCACGATGAAATCCGCCTCTGGGCCGACTACCTTTCTCAGGAATCGCACAACTACCTGAGCGATGACTTGGGCACTGCGGGCGGCCTGAGTAGTGAGCGTTTCGTCATCGCAGGCGATCAAAATGCCGATCCCAACGCGGGCGATAGTTTTAACAACGCCATCAACCAACTTCTCCTCCACCCCAAAGTCGACTCCTCGATCACCCCGGAGAGAACCGGCAGCTCTACGACCTCCAATCGTTTCCACACCGCTACCTTTAGTCTCCGCGCCGACTACGTTCTCCCCTCGAAGGCGGGATTCAACAACCTCGGCGGAGCCGTTTTCTGGCCCACCGGAGGATCACCAGGAGCCAATCGCCTCAGCGCCTCAGACCATCGTCCGGTTTACATGGATCTCGAGCTTACCCCTCTCCCCGAAGAAGCCATCCAAGATCTAAATCTCTCTCTCGAGGACGACATCGTCACCCTCACTTGGGCCGGTGTGGAAGGTGCCAACTATCAAATCGAAGACAGCACAGACCTCCTCACTTGGGATTCTCTCGATGTGACCAATTCGTTTGAGAACGGCCAATGGTCATCCTCGTTTCCTTCTTTACAAACACAGCGCTTCCTCAGAATCACTCTTCCTTAAGCCTCCCACTCTCTCCGCCCTGCTTGTAGGAGATCCCGCATTGCGCTACTCTCTGCGCCAACATGAGAGTTCCCCTCGCCCTTGCCCTCATTGGTAGCGCTATCATTGCCGCTTGTTCCTCCGGACCACGCTGGAAAGGACGTGATCCCGTCTTCTCCAAACTTCCTGTTTCCAGAAATCCGCGTTACGCGAAGGCCAACCTTATTGAGATCAGCCAAGTCGATTCCTCGATCTCAATCGACCTCCGCTACACCCGGGGCTCCACCATTTTAAAAAGCCCCCTCTACGAAATGGGCATGCCCGCCCTGCTACGACCCGAAACCGCCGTGCGACTTCGCCGCGCCAATGAGGTCGTCAAAAAACACGGCTACCGTATCCAAATTTGGGATGCCTACCGCCCGCCCAGCGCTCAGTTGAAGTTGTGGTACGCCTCGGGAGAAGACGTCCGCTTTGTCGCAGATCCCTTTTCCAAACCTTCGCAGCATTCCTGTGGCACGGCCGTCGATGTCACCCTCGTCACCTCATCGGGGAAAGCAGTGGAAATGCCCACCGGCTTCGATGTCTTCTCACCCAAAGCCGCCGCCCGCTACGAGCACCCGGACCCCGAGGTCATGAAGCGAAAGCTCCTCCTCCAGCGCGCGATGTATGAAGCCGGCTTCTTCCCCCTTCCTAACGAGTGGTGGCATTTCACCGATAAGAATTTTAAAAAATATCCTGATACCATCGCCCTCAAAGATATCCGCCCATGAAGATTCTCCTGCTCCTCTTGCTCAACGCCCTTACGGCAAGCGCCCAGATCATACCGCACATCAGCACCTACCTCGGCGATGGGCAGCGCAACTACTACGGAAACGTCGCCCCCTCACGGCTCAACGTGAAGTGGAAAACCCACCTCGGCAGTGGCAAGACTGAGCTCGGACGCGGGGATATCCGCACCTGGAAGGGCGCAGGCTGGACCGGACAACCGCTCGTCATTCAAGAGGGATCTGAGATCTACCTCATCCAAGGAACTCTCAGCCACCACGTAAAAAAAATCCGCGCGCGTGATGGCAAAGTGATCTGGAGCACCAGCGTGGGTGACGTCATCAAAGGCACCCCCACCTTCACCGATACCAAAAGCGGCAGCGCGGAAGAGCGCCACGTTCTCATCGTCGGAAGCCGCCGTGGATTTGGTCAGGATGTCGTCCATGGCACCGCCCATTCCCTTCACGGCATCTCCTTTGCCACCGGCAAAAAACTCTGGCGTCACAACAGCCGCCGCACCGCTTCGAACAGCCGGGACTGCGATGCCTCCGCCCTAATGATCGGCAGCAAAGCCTGCGTCCCCCTCGAGAACGGCTACTTCACCGTCTTCTCCCCTCGGGCCAGGGATACCCGCACCGTCAACGGCTTCCCCGCACCCAAGATCTACAAACAATATCTCCTCTACCGCGAAGCCGATCGTAAAATCTACCGCTCCGAGCTCTGCTGTGAATCCTCTCCCACCCTCATCGGAAGCAAGGCATACGTCGCGGCCGGATGTGGCCGTCTTTACGCCTGTGGTATCGGGATTTTTGGCGGCGCCGGCTGGGGACTCGATATCGGTGGCGACCTCAACGGCACCATGCCCCTCACCAATGACAAACACCTCCTCGTGGGCATCGAAAAGGAATTCATCCCCGGCCAGGGAGGCGTCATGAAAGTGAAGCCTGGCGGTGGCGTGAAATGGTTCTACCCCACCCCCGCCCCAAAGAAAAAATTCTTCACGTGGGACGGAGGCCTCGTCGGCTCACCCACCGTCAATCATCGCAGCACTTCGAATATTTCAAAAGACCTCGCCTGCTTCGTCGATATCGGAGCCCGCCTCACCCTTATCAACCACAAGAAGCTCCAACCCAGAGTGACCGTCCCCGGGCCGCTCTTGAAAAAGCGGTTCCCCGTTCCTCTCGTCCTCGACCAGGTGACGCTCCCCACCGGCTCCATCTCCACGCCCCTCTTTGTTGGAAACAAGATTGTCATCGGCTACGACACCGGGATGGACCTCTACGAAGTCACCCCCGCCAACAAGCTCAAGCGCCTCGCCCGCCTCAAAGGCCCCATGTTCGACGCCACCCCCATCGTCTGGAACGGCCTGATTTACGCCGGCTCAAAAAACGGCTCCCTCTACTGCCTCGGCAACTAAACCAAAGGAGCCGGGGCGTCTCGCCCCGTCCCTCACCTTTTTGCCGCATCCTCAGGAAACAACCACTTTAAGTGGGAACTCCTCCTCTCACCTTCGAGAGCATAGTCAGCCATATCCAAACTCACCCCCATCAGCGCCGCTCGCTCCTTTGCATTCAGCCAGTTTTCAAAAGCCCTCCCTCCCAGGATAACGATCACAAAAGTCACCACGATCCTCAAAAACCACCGCAGCAACCTCTTCTTCACCAAGGCTGCAAAACGAACCCGCCATGAAAAAAAACCTAAACCGTAGAAGCCCCCTACTTCTGCCGCACGAAGCGCTCCTTCAGTAAAAGAGTGATCTTCTGCAGCTTCGAAAGACGGTATCGTTTCTCAAAGACCCTGAAGCCATCGTCCCGCATCCGATGAAGGAGCGTATAGTAGATCTGGTGCATCACCCGCGGTGCGAGGAGGGATTTAAAATCCTCTTTCGGGAGAAGCTCCGCCGCCTCTGCATAGAGACCCTCCACCCGTTCCTCCTGAAATGCCATGAACTTCAAGAAGCGTTCATCACGGGTCTTATCGATAAGATCCTTCTCGCTGAGGCCGAAGTCTGAAAGCTCCTCCATCGGAAGATAGATCCGGTTCCCGTTCTCAAGGTCCTCGTCGATATCTCGCAAAATATTGGTGAGCTGCAGCGCATATCCTAGCGCGACCGCGTAGTCCTTCGCGCGCTCGCCATCGGCACCAAACAGCGGAAGACAAACGAGGCCTACCGAGGAAGCGACCCGGTAGCAATATCCCTGCAGTTCCTCCCAAGTCTGAAAGCGCTGGGGATGTAAATCCATCTCACAGCCCTCGATAACATTGACGAAATACTCACTCGGAATGGCATAACGATCACGCACTGCCAGGATTTCCTCCTGTAAGCCCACGAGCCCCAGCGAAGGATCTACCTCGCTCGACTCAAAGATCTTTTTCCACCCTGTCAGCCCCGCCGTTTTTTCTTTTAATGGCAAGTCGAGGTCGTCGGCTAAATCATCAATGACCCGGCAGTAGGCATAAAAGGAAACCAAATGCTCACGCCGCTCCTTGGGAACACACTGGAGTGCGAAAGCAAGATTCGACTTCGCTTTTCGGGTGATTTCAGCAGAGGTCGGATCGGCTGACATTTACTCGATGATCCCCCAGTGACCGCTCGTGAAGGGCCAGAGAGCAAAGAGGGCCGGGCCCACAAGATTGTATTGTTTGACCGTTCCCCAATAGCGGGAATCGAGGCTCTCATCCGAGTTATCTCCCATCGCAAAGAACTCACGGTAGTTACGATTCTCCACTTCCTCGTCTTTCAAAGTCTGACTGAACTTCGCGTCCATAAAGCGAGCGCCATAACGACTCTGGCTCCCTGCACTTAAGAAAGTATATCCGCCATAGCCATTCTCCCGATCAGTTCCGTTGGCTACCCGTTGTATAGTCTCTTCCCTGGCAATGCTTCCATTCACCCAGAGTTGAGGCTCATCAACCTGAAGAGTATCGCCCGGCACTCCCACCAAGCGTTTGATGTAGTGAGTCCCGCCCTGCTGGCTCGACATCAGTGCCCCTTTAGCATCGGTATCGATGCCCCGAGTATTGAAGACAAACGACTCTCCTCGCTTGGGCTGTCGGAAATGGTACGACACCTTGTCCACTAAGACGAGATCACCTGAGGTGAGGCTTCCTTTAAAAATGGTCTCTCCTTTTCGAAAATGAGGCCCCGGCCTAAGCCGCCTAGTGCGATCAAAGTGCCTCCCAATGGTAGGAATTTGCATCGCCTCGTTTTCAGGCGATCCAATCGTGACGTAGCTTCCGTCGGTGAAGGTAACGCGGGTGCGGGAGAATAGGAAGAAGCTCTTATCCTCGATGGACCTGATCGTGAGATCTTTCTCCGCGACCTCGTCCGTATAGGTTTTTCCTTTCAGCACGAAATCAAAGGCCCTGGCTCCAAACCATGGCTTTTCCCAGCCTTCCTCATCGGCCTTGGATTCTGCGATGATGCCATTGAGAGACGGTTGCATCGATCCCGTAGGAATACGGAAGGGTTGAATAAAATAAGCGCGCACTCCCAGGGCGACCACAATCGCGACCCAGAAGACTTCGATGTTCTCCTCAATCCAGCTCGGCGGACGATAGTGAGCGAGCGATTTCTCGCAGACCTTGCGGACCTGCTTCGAGCTCTCCTTTACGGCCTCAAGATCCTTGTTCTTGATCGCAGCCTTCAGATCCGCTCGACGCGATTCGATCTCATCGATTTTCGAGGGCTCAAGTAGATCGCGCTTATAGTGGACAAACTTATTGGCCCCTTTGTAGAGCAAGAGAGCTTCCTTTTTCCAGCGGGGAGTAAACACGTCGGAAGAATGCGAGTCTTCGCTCCATCTTTCAAGGGCGAAGTGGGGCCCTACGGGCCAGTTCTCAGTTCTCGGTTTTAGCTCTCAGCGGGAGGAGGAAAATCCTGTGTCCCGGTTCTTGCTGAAAACTGAAAGCCCGGAACTGAAAACTTCAGCGCAGCTGCCTGACTTCCAGCTTCCGGTAGGAAACTGGATCGCTGTGATCCTGGAGCATGATCCGACCTTTAGGATTCTTCGCGAAGTCCGGCTTCCCCTTGAACTTAGACTTGGCATGCAATTCCTTCCATTGATCCGATCCCACCGTGATTTCGATCACTTTTTCCCCGTTGAGGAAATGTTGCAGGTGGAGACCTTTGACAACGATGCGAGAGGAATTCCACTTTCCAACCGGCTTAAGCTTCTTCTTATCAGGATCCGCTTCCAGAAAATCGTAAAGCGAGGCAGACTGGCGAATCCCGCCATTCTTCCCATCGGGATGGTTCGCATCATCAAGAACCTGATATTCTGGTCCCAGGAGCTGATTTCCATACTTCGTGACACGGTATTTCACGCCGCTGTTTCCCGCTTTAGAGATCTTCCACTCGAAGCGGAACTCGAAGTCGCCATACTCCTTTTCAGTGTATATGCTTCCGCCCTTTCCTGCGAGAGCCAAGACCCCCTTCTCGGCAGTCCATCCGCCTTCCTCCAAAGCCTTCCCGGCGCCGTTGGTCCAACCCTTGAGGGTCTCCCCATCAAAGATGGGAACCCATTCGTCAGCGATGGAGGGAATGATGAGACAGAGAGAAAAAAGAAGCGACTTCATGAATGTAAATACGAAGTCCATCGCTCCATGTATCAGTTGTTTTCGAGAACCCGCGCACCGAAGAAATTCTTAGGAACAAGATTCCTCTCAATCTGATGAATCACCTCATACCACTCCGCATCTCAAAAGAGAGGAAAGAGCGCTGCGCCTTGGAGTCAAGAGCCGGGCGCTTTCTCGAAATGGCAGCGTTGATCCTCCGTGGTGGTGCACCCAAGGGTATTTCACCCGAACCACGCCTTCGTCCCGCCTTGCCCTTTCAAGAAGTCACTCCGGCATTCGTCTCTTTTGAAACACTCCTTGGCATTATAACCCCAAATGCCTCCCAATATCAGAGGGAGTCAGGGAAAGTTCACTACGCCCGGCCAGCAAAGCCACTTCGGCAGCTCGTCCGGTCAACCAAGCTCCTGCCCGCGCAGCATCGATCAAAGTCAATCCGCCCGCCACCAAAGATCCAAGAACGCCGGACAAGGTATCTCCCTGCCCACCCGTCGCCATTCCGGGGTTTCCTGTCGTGTTATAGAAAAGGGGCTCATCCGCTTGCGTCACAATCGTCCGTGCTCCCTTAAAAAGCAGCGTGGCCGGACAACGATCTGTGAATTGAAGCGCCCGCTCGGCGCGAGTTCCCTCGGCCGGGACCAACCGTTGGAGCTCTCCAGGATGAGGGGTGACGAGAACGTCTTCTTTTAAAAGATCCAGTCGCCGGGCATCGGCAATCATGTTGAGCCCATCGGCATCGAGAATCGTGGGCAGCGCTGCCGCCTCCAGATACTCAATCAAACGAAAGGCAATCTGGGAATCTCTTCCAAGACCTGGACCGATCACGATCGCGTCCGCCTTGATTTCACGCCAATCATCGGGACGCGCTTTCACCATGATTTCCGGCGGCACAAGCCGAAGCATCTTTTCGATGTCGCATTCTTCCACCAGCAAAGTGATTAATCCGCCACCCGCCCGAAGCGCCCCTTGCGCACAAAGGACCGCCGCTCCCACGAGTCCCGGAGATCCCGCAATGATCGTGACACGCCCCGCCTGCCCCTTGTGAAAGGAAAATGGACGGGGCGGTAACAGCGAACGAACCGTCGAGGCAGTCGTAAGGGCATCACCCGTTTCTGAAACAGGGAGTTCTTCGACTTCGATGAGTTCCAGCCGACCCACAAAATTGGTGGCAGAATCCGCCACCAGTCCCTTTTTGGGGATCCCCACCGTGAACGTCCAATCCGCCACCACGACGCCCGCCTCACCCGTGTCGGCATCGAGCCCCGATGGAAGATCCATCGCAACCGTGCGCGCTCCGGCAGTTCTACGGAGCGCATTCATTTCCTGCGCCAGACCCGCGAGAGGTTCGCGAAGAACCCCGGAGGCCCCAATGCCCAAAAGTCCATCGAGCAACAAAAACGCACCCCGACGAAAGCCCGAAACCTCCTCTCCCAACTCCTCCCATTTTTTCCGAGTCAATGGCGCCATTTCCTCAGGAGAAAGACGCGTCCGCACCTCGACCGCCCACCCTGCATCCTTGAGATGACGTGCCACCACGAGCGCGTCACCGGCATTATGCCCTTTTCCTAAAAAGGCGATGACCCTCCCGGGCTCGACGTGGTCCCGCAAGATTACCGAAGCCATACGCCGCCCCACTTTTTCCATGAGCGCCTCCGCCGAAGCACCCCGCGCGAAGGCGGCCGCTTCCACCTCCTGCATTTCCACACACGTAATCATCACTCTATTGTTTCACGATGGAATAAAAGGCCTCGCAGTGAGGATAAGAAAATGATGCCCCAAGAACGCATGGGCTAGGATAGACAGCTCTCACTAGGGATGAAGAGCCGAATTTTCAGCGACTATCTCCCTGAAGCGACAATAAGATCACGCAACTCGGCCGCGGGACCGATCAGATCCTCCCGTTTTGACATTTCCTCAACCGTGAACGGCATGCGAATCCGCCAATTCTTGCCGCCCAGAGTGCCCGGGATATTGAACCTCTCACTCATCCCGTAAATATCGGTGATCATGAGGGCCGCATAGCGCGAGTTGGTTTCAACAAGCGCCTTGAGAAGCGCCGTCTTCACCTCGTCATCGTAGGCCCGATAGCTCACGTGATCGTCCGGAAGGTCCAGCCCCGAAAACTCACTCAAGATTCTCAAATTCCACAGGGCACCGACTCGTTCGCCTTCATCGTTGCTTGAGATATTTGCCCGAAACTCTTCCCACATCGCCGCGATTGGCGGGTGGTCATGCGTGGCATAAGTCGCGAAGGAACAACGGAGATAATCCTTCCCGGGGATCGGATGCTCGAGACCATCTTCTCCGTGGAATGCTTCCCAGTGACAAACCTTGAAGCCGGCAATCCCCACTTTTTCCAAATGCGGCCTCACATAATGAGGCACCGCACCAAGATCTTCGCCCACCACTTCGCCATCGCCCGCTGCTTCCTGCACCGCCTTCAAATACTTGTCTCCACACGCCAAGTTGAACGCGCAATGCTCCTCGCTGTCATCGGGGTATGGCTTGAAGCCCGGAAGTAAGCCGCCCGTCCGCGCCGCCGCTTCTTCATGCGTCAGAGGAAGAAACTCCCCATTCCGCTGCGGTCGCCAAGGGAAGGAGTAAATACGATAGAACCCGAGAATGTGATCGATGCGGAAGATGTGAAAAACATCAGTGAGCTTATCGACGCGCCTGCGCCACCAAGCAAAGTTATCCTGCTCCATCAGGTCCCAGCGATAGGCCGGAATCCCCCAGTTCTGACCCCACTTCTGGGTGAAGGCGTCATCCTTAAAAACAGTCTCCGGTGGGGCGCCTCCACACCAACTCAGATCAAATCCTTCACGCTCAAAAAAAACGTCCGCGCTGTAGTAAGAAATTCCAATCGGAATATCCCCCATCAACTTCACCCCGCAAGCTCCCGATTCCTCACGAAGAGTTCGCCACTGCGTGAAGGCAACCCACTGCACCCAAGCATAGTAGCGCAGACGTTCCTCCGACCCTTTTCTCTTCGCAATGAAATCGTGGGCTAATTCAGGATCACGATAGTTGATGCTCCAGAGATCCCAGGTCTCGCACCCCCCCTCCTGGTCCATCAAAAAACGGAATTTGGTGTAATTCTCCAACCATTCTTTTTCCGTTTCGCAAAAGGCCTCGAATTTCTCGCTTCCTTCGAATTGCGCAAAACCTTCTTCAAGCAAATCCCGCTTCAGACGTTTCGCCTCCTCGTAGTGAACCAGATCGCCTTCAAGAAATTCCTCGCTCAGGCCCGCCCTCACTTCATTGACGCGGGCCTCTCCAATCTCCGGAACCGACGACAAATCAATCAAGCTGGGCTCAAGCGCCACCGAACTGATGGCATTGTAAGGTGAATCATCCGCACCGGTTTCATTGATCGGAAGAAGTTGGAGAAACTTCACCTCATGATCGACCGCCCAACCCACCAGCTTGCGCAAGCCTCCGACATCACCAATGCCGAGGTCGCCTTTATGTCGTAGACTGGTCACCGGCGCGAGAACGCCCGCTACTTGATCGCTCGAATCGCTCATGTTCAACTTGGTAAGGCAGGCAAACTGCATCCGGTTTTCAAAGGCTTACAAGCCGTCGCTCCATACTTAAATCAGCCCATGGTGCTCCTGCAGCGAGGTCACCGTGAACTCCTTCTCCTGAAGGGAGCGGATCGCTTTCACGCTCGCTTCTGCGGCCGAAAGATTCGTGCAGTGGCTGACCTTGTGCTGGACGGCGCCGGAGCGAATCTTGACTTCATCAGCTCTCGCTTCGTGACCGGAGGGAGTGTTGATGATAAGATTAAGATCGCCGTTCTTCATCATGTCGATGACGGTCGGGCGCTTGCCTTCGCTGAGTTTATAGAGGCGGCTGACTTCGATCCCCTCGTCCTTAAGGCGCTTGTAGGTGCCTCCGGTTGAGAAAATCTTGAAGCCTAGATTGGCGAGATCGCGCGCGATGGGCATCGCGCGGTCCTTGTCCCGATCACTGACGGAGAAGAAGACGTTGCCTTCCTTGGGAAGTGGGTTGAAGGCGCTGATCTGCGCTTTGGCATAGGCCATGCCGAGGTCGATATCGGCTCCCATGACTTCTCCGGTAGATTTCATTTCCGGTCCGAGGACAATGTCGATGCCCGGGAAACGGCTCCAAGGGAAGACGGCCTCCTTCACGCAGAAACAAGGAGGCATCACTTCTTCGGTGAAGCCGAGATCAACGAGTTTCTTACCAACCATGACCTTAGCAGCGAGCTTCGCGAGAGGGATTCCGATCGACTTGGAAACGAAGGGCACGGTGCGGGAGGCACGCGGGTTGACCTCGATGACGTAAAGCTCGTCGTCCTTCACTGCGAACTGAATGTTCATCAGCCCGATGACTTCAAGTTCCTTGGCGAGGGACTTTGCCCCGATCATGATTTCCTCTTTGATCTTATCGCTGAGGGAGAAAGAAGGTAAGACACAGGCGGAGTCACCGGAGTGAATACCAGCCTGCTCGATGTGCTCCATGATGGCACCGACGACGCTGGTCTCACCATCGGAGATGCAATCGACATCAATCTCAGTCGCGTTCTCAAGGAAGCGGTCAACAAGGATGGGGCGATCGGGAGCTATATCGGTGGCGTTATTGATGTAAGTTCTCAGCTCATCGTCATCATAGACGATCATCATGCCACGTCCGCCGAGGACGAAGCTCGGACGGACAAGAACCGGAAAGCCAATGCGGGCGGCGATCGCGACAGCTTCATCTTCCGAAACGGCGGTGCCCGCTTCGGCTTGCTTGAGGCCGATCTTATCAAGGAGGGCCGAGAAAAATTTACGGTCCTCGGCAAGCTCGATGGACTTGGGAGAGGTTCCGATGATGGGAACGCCATGACGCTCGAGATCGGCCGCTAGGTTAAGCGGAGTCTGGCCGCCGAACTGCACGATGACGCCATCAGGCTTCTCTTGATCGCAGATATTAAGAACATCCTCAAGAGTGAGGGGCTCGAAATAAAGTTTGTCCGAAGTGTCGTAGTCGGTGGAGACGGTCTCGGGGTTGGAGTTCACCATCACTGACTCATAACCAAGCTCGCGAAGAGCGAAGCTGGCGTGAACGCAGCAGTAGTCGAACTCGATTCCCTGGCCGATTCGGTTCGGGCCGCCACCGAGGATAACGATCTTCTTTTTGTCCGTCTCGCGGGCTTCGTTTTCGTCGCCGTAAGTCGAATAATAATAAGGAGTGGCCGCTTCAAATTCCGCCGCGCAGGTATCGACAAGGCGATAAGTCGGGATGATGCCCTTTTCTTTCCGCTCAGCGCGGACCTCGTCCTGCGTGATGCCGCGAGAATGGGCAATCTGGATATCGGAGAAGCCGAGCTTCTTGGCGCGACGGAGGTCGAGGTTCGCGAGATCTTTCCCCTCTTCGACGATCACGCGCATGTTCTCAAGAAACCATGGATCGATCTGAGTGGTGTCGAAAATCTCCTCGATGGTCCAGCCTTGTTGAAGGGCGACACTGAGCCAGAAAATACGCTCGGCATTGGGAACCTGAAGCTTCCGCTCGATCTGCTCGCGAGTGGCCTCCGGGTCTTTACCATCGAAGCCAAAACCGAAGCGGCCGGTCTCAAGTGAACGGAGGGCTTTTTGAAGGGACTCTTTAAAGGTGCGTCCGATGGCCATCACCTCGCCCACCGCCTTCATCGAAGTGGTGAGAACGGGATCGGCAGTCGGAAATTTCTCGAAAGTGAAGCGAGGAATCTTAGTGACCACGTAGTCGATGGTCGGCTCGAAGCTCGCAGGAGTTTCCTTGGTGATATCGTTCGGCAGTTCGTCGAGGGTGTAACCGACGGCGAGCTTTGCCGCGATCTTGGCAATCGGGTAGCCGGTCGCCTTGGAAGCTAGGGCGGATGAGCGGCTCACCCGCGGGTTCATCTCAATGATAATACAACGACCGGTCTTGGGATCGACGGAGAACTGGATGTTCGACCCACCCGTCTCGACCCCGATCTCGCGGATGACGGCGAAGGACGCGTCCCGCATGATTTGATACTCGCGATCAGAAAGCGTCTGGGCCGGAGCTACCGTGATGGAATCACCGGTGTGGACTCCCATTGGGTCGAAGTTTTCAATCGAGCAAATGACGACGCAGTTGTCCGCGTGGTCGCGCATAACTTCCATTTCGTATTCTTTCCAACCGAGGAGGCACTCTTCAACGAGGACCTCGGTGGTTGGGGAAAGATCGAGACCGCTCGTGACGATTGTTTCAAATTCTTCCTTGTTGTAAGCGATCCCACCACCGGTTCCACCGAGGGTGAACGCAGGACGAATGACAAGCGGCATCATCCCGATCTCTTTCGCGATCTTCTTCGCCTCCTCCATCGAGTGCGCCACTCCCGAGATGGGGAGGTCAAGGCCGATCTTAATCATCGCGTCTTTGAAACGTTGACGATTTTCGCCCTTATCGATGGCGTCAGCATTGGCGCCGATCATGCGGACCCCATACTTATCGAGGGTTCCGGCATCGAAAAGCTCGATGGAGACGTTCAGCGCAGTCTGACCTCCGAGGGTCGGCAGGAGCGCATCGGGCCTTTCTTTGATGATGATCCTCTCAATCGACTCCGGAGTGATCGGCTCGATATAGGTCCGCTCCGCAAATTGCGGGTCGGTCATAATCGTTGCCGGATTGGAATTCACGAGAACGACCTCGTAACCTTCCTCGCGCAGCGCCTTGCAAGCTTGGGTCCCGGAGTAATCAAACTCACAACCTTGTCCAATGACGATGGGGCCGGCTCCGACCACGAGGATTTTTTTGATGCTGGTGTCCTTCGGCATAGGGTCTGTCTAAAACTTCGTCTATCTGACAAGACCGCCCGATTTTGTAAAGCGCCATCGGACTTTCTCGCAAATCCTTCGCTCTCCTTAAGCGAATCTCCTCGTTTCCCCTAAAATCTCCAGCCAATTCCCAGCCCTGCGAGATGGTTCGAAAAGCCCGCCGGATCCCCAGCGGCCTGAGAATAGGAATACTGCGCCTTCACCTGGGGCTCCTCCGATGTCGTCGGCACCGCCGCCCTTGAGGAAGATACCACCAATTTTAACAACACCCCTTGCCAAGCCGTCGGCGATTCACGCTTCATCCAGGTCGAAATCATCTACGACCAAAGCAGCATCCCCCAGTAGTAAAGGCTCTTAACTTCCGACCTCCGAACAACCGCTCTCCTCGCCCTGCAGGCAATCCGAAAAAAGCCCACGTCATTTCGATAACGTGGACCTTTTTCTACCCCAGCGGCACCGCCTCCGCGGCCGCAATCACTTCGTCATCAAGATAAGCCTCCTCGATAGTTTGCTGACACCAAGGAGTCGTCTTTCCGAGATATTGTAAGAACCGCACCACCATCAGCTGCTGGATTGGCAACTCCGTCCAAATCAGCTCGCCCAGATGACGCCATTCGTCCGCCTTAAGTAGACTTGGTTTCTCAAGCGCTTCGATCACCTCATCACTGAGCATCAGACAGCGATCCAGCTCCGGTGTTTTTGACACGGGAGGAACTTCATAAATGCGGAGAGGCACTCCTGAGTTCAAGCTGAGCTCGCAGGTCGATTTTGCCCGACGCGCGAGATCCTTCCCCAACAACGAAAGAGCCGAGAGCCGCGCCTGATTTTCTTCATATCCTTTTCCCATAGAGAAATGGTGCCTTCCTTGACGAGGGCGATCAAGCTCTCCGATGCCGTCTACCTCTCGCCGCCGATTCCTGCGCACGGAACCTGTGGCACCATAGGCTTCGGCTCCATGATCAACGTCCTCACCCAACTTCGACAAGCCCCACCGATCCCCAAATCGACACCAGTAACACCAATCATCTAACTCCCGGGAAGACCTCAGCCTCACCGATGAAGAGAATAAATCTCCTGATTAGAACCATCGGTGCGCAAGCATTTGGAGTCCGGAAAAATGGCGTAGTTATTGTCGGTTGAGAATGTAGATGGGGTCACCGAGTCGATCACGTTGATAGATTTTGACCGAACCCCGGCTAATGAGGCTCCGGAGGTTGGCGTTTGGACGGGCGGTGGGGTCAAATCTCCCGGCTGATTTTTTGAGATATGAGATGAGTTTGTGGGCTTCGTCGATCTCGGGAACGGAGCAACCCGCGGTGCACGGAATGCGCCCGATCATTCTTTGAGCTCGGCGTTGGTATAGCATTTCACTGGCGTCAGGATTGTAGGAATGGATCACTACTCCATTAGGAACATAGCCTCGCAGCGTGGGATCGGGATGGGTCGGAGGATAAAGGATCTCCGCGTAAATGCCGCTGACGCCTTTCTTGGAATCTCCGGTTTGGATCGCAGAATCGGCGTTTTTCGCGATGCGGACACCGCCCATCGTAAAAAATCCGGGAGGAGTTTGCGCATGCCCAAAGCCGAGACCTCGTTTTCCGGTCCCGCAACGAAGAGTCTCGCGAATCTTACCGGTTTTGAGGGAAATAACGTGCATCCGTTGGGCGGCTGGGTCGACGAGGTAAAGCCACTCCGGGTTGTAATTGGGATGACCGGCCCGACGTTGATCCTCGATAAAGGATTGAACCGCGCCCCAATTCGAGCCGGCGACTTTCTTCGTAGAACTACTGGTGGAGCAGGACTGCAGGGAAAGGAAGGCGAGAAAGAAAATGATCTTTCGGACACTCATCGACATGGGTGTATTCTGGCATAAAAAAGCTAGAACTGGAAGCCTCACTAATCGCTCCACCTGGTCGACTTCACCGAACGACGACTCGCCGAAGGCAGGTCTCACCAATCTAAACCTAAGCCAGCAGAGGCCACTGCACCGCACGGGACTAATGATTGGCGTAGCAAATTGACCCTTTTAGCAGATCGTGGTGTCAGACCTCTCGGAAAACCCTCGGATGACCTGATCAGTTGAAACCCTTCTCTCTTTCTCACAGGATTCCTAAAAAGGAACCCGATTTCATCCTTTCCGAAATGATCCTTGATGAAGTGATTTCACCGACGACAATTAAAAATTCCCGAATTAACTGATGCGCTCACTTCTCATTCTCTTTATTTCCGCCTCCTTCCTCCAAGTTTCCCCTGCCCAGACGGAATTCACATTTAAGGATACGCAATCAACCCGCCCCAACATCGTCATGATCATGGCCGATGACCTCGGCTTCTCCGACATCGGCTGCTACGGCTCGGAAATCCCGACTCCCAACTTGGACCAACTCGCCCAGGGCGGACTCCGCTTCACCCAGTTCTACAATACCGCCAAGTGCCACTCCTCCCGCGTCTCGCTCCTCACGGGCCTCTACTGTGATCAAGCCGGCGGAGCGACCCTCTCCCGTGGAGCCACCTTCGCCGAGCATCTCGGGGATCAGTATCACAGCATGATGGTCGGGAAATGGCACCTCGATCAACAACCCACCGACTTCGGCTTCGACCGCTACTGGGGCCACCTTTCCGGAGCCACCAACTTCTTCACGGGAGACAACAGCTTCCGCTTAGATGGTCAGCCTTGGAACGTCCCTACCTCCCACAAAGAAAAACCTTTCTACACCACGAACGTCATCACTGACTTCGCCATCGACTTTCTCTCGGAGCATCAGACTAAAAACTTAAAACTAAAAACTTCCAACTCCCCAAAACCCTTCCTCCTCTACTGCGCCTACAACGCCCCCCACTACCCTCTCCAAGCCCCCGAAGCCGCCGTCAAAAAACACGACGGCAAATATAGCGAAGGCTGGGACGTCCTCCGGAAACGTCGCCACGAAAAACAAATCGCGAGCGGCCTCCTCCCCGCCAAATGGAAGCTCTCCCCCCGCGCCGCCCACGTCCCCGCCTGGGACTCTCTCACTCCCGAAGAGAAACAATGGGAAGAAGACCGCATGGAAGTCTACGCCGCCATGATCGACGTCCTTGATCAAAACATCGGCCGCCTCATCGCCCATCTTAAAGCAAAGGGCCTCTACCAAAACACCGCCATCTTCTTCTGCTCCGACAACGGTGCCTGCCCCTTCGACCGCACCCGCGGCAAAGAAAAAAAGCCCTGGGATCCCAAGTCCTACTGGTGCTACGACGTCGGCTGGGCCTCTGTCGGAAACACCCCTTTCCGTCTCTATAAACAGAACCAGCACGAGGGTGGCATCGCCTCCCCCATGATCGCCAAGCTTCCCGGAAACTTCCCTCTTAAAAAGGCCAAGGGAGACCCAACGCGTAAGAAGACCCCCTCGGGGACCATCACCGATCAACCGGCCCATCTCATCGACTTCCTCCCCACCTTCCTCGAATTCTCCGGTGCCCAATATCAACGCAAAGTCGCAGACCGAATCATCGATCCCCTCGAAGGCCAATCCCTCTCCCTCATTCTCCAAGGTTCCCAATCGACACCACACGACCCGCTCTACTTCCACTACGCCACCGACCGTGCCCTCCGCTCCGGCGACTGGAAAATCGCCTCCGCCAAGGGAGGTAAATGGGAACTCTACAACCTCGCCGATGACCGCACCGAACTCAACGACCTCGCTGCCAAAGATCCGGCCAAGGTCGAAAAAATGGCCACGCAATGGTTCGCCATCGCTAAGGACAAAGAACGCCTCAAAGGCAAGCAACTCAAGCCCGTCAAAGCGAAGCTCACGCCGCAAAAATTCGGAGTCCGGCGTGATCCCGGTGCCAAAAAGAAATAGCAGCAATGGAACCTCTATTCTTAGAGATCGTCCCCGCATTCCTCCTCAAGCTACTCTTTCTCGGTGAAACCACCGAGAACTCCACCGGGGTAGGCCGGTTTACCTCCCTAGCCTTCGACCCATCCTTCACCACTGCCCAGCTAAAGTTCTCCTCACTCAAGGCTTCATCAACCTGGGACAGCGCAACCTCCTAATTCTTCAGCCAGGGCTTGCGGGCATTCTTCTCAACTTCCGCATCCAACTCCAACATTCGCTTTTTCAAAACGGCCACCTTTTCAGGCTTCTTCTCAGCGAGATTCGTCTGCTCGCCGAGATCTGAAGTAAGATTAAAAAGAAGCACCTGGGTCTTTGCCTTCGGATTCTTCTTCGGGTTTCGAGGCCCCTTGATGAGGAGCTTGTAATCTCCCTGACGGATTCCCTGAATCGCACCGTGGGAGGTGTAATAGAGGAATTCATCCCGAGGCGAATCGTTGCCTCCTTTGACGAGCGAGGAAATATCAAGACCGTCGATCTTCTGATCGTCTGGAAGGGGAGTCCCGGTCAGTGAGGCAATCGTCGGAAGAAGGTCGATCGTTCCGCAAAGCTGATCGCAAGTCGTTCCCGCCGGAACCCGACCCGGTGCCCACATCACACAAGGAACCCGCTGCCCGCCTTCGAAGGTCGTTCCTTTTCCATCACGCAACGGACCAGCCGACCCGCCGTGATGTTTGAACTGAAGCCAAGGGCCGTTATCCGTCGTGAAGATGAGATAGGTATTCTCCCCCAGCTTTGATTCCCGAAGAAGATCGGCAATGCGACCCACCTGCTGGTCGATGTGCTCAATGACATTGATGTAAGCACGCTTGGGATCGGCATCACGCACCTCATCCGGGACGTAAAGCGGGATGTGCGGCATTGAATGCGGTAAGTAGAGGAAGAAGGGCTTATCCTGATTCGCTTTGATAAATTCGATCGAACGATCGGTATAGCGCCGCGTCACCGTCCGCTGATCCACCGGAAGCTCGACGATTTTTTCATTCTCCATGAGCGGAGTCTTCCACTTGGTCAGAGTGGACTCCGGATCATTCCAAAGCGCATCCATCCCAGCATGTCCACCCTTGGGCTTCCCCTTGTTGTCGGGGTGATTCATGTCATTCGAGTAAGGAATGCCGAAGTAGGTATCGAAGCCATTCTGCTGCGGCAACGTTTCAGGATGATGCCCCAGATGCCACTTTCCGAAGCAAGCCGTCGCATAGCCTTGGGACTTCAGATGATCGGCAATGGTGTGCTCGGTGGGATTCAGGCCTTTTGTCGAAGAAGGAAAGAGAACATGTTGATGCATTCCAATGCGCTTCGGATAACATCCCGTCAAGAGCGCCGCGCGCGAAGGAGTGCACACCGGAGAGGCCACCATGAAGTTGGTAAACTTCCGACCTTCTCTCGCCAGCCGGTCAATATTGGGCGTCTTGATTGTCTTCGAGCCGAAGCACCCTAGGTCCCCGTAGCCCTGATCATCGGTGAAGATGATGATGAAATTGGGCTTATCTTTGGCGAAAACAGAGAACGAAAGAACGAGGAAGAGGGTAAAATATTTAGTCATCGCGGGATCTAAAAGAACGGTTGAGAAACGGGAAATGTTGCAGGCGGGAGGCTTATTTTTTGCGGGTTCGCCCCGTCTTCCGGCGGGGACCTTTATTCTTCAGCTTCGGTTTCTTATGCTGAAGGGGCTTCGAATTCGTTTTATTCGAGCGATCCACCTGACCAACAAGATCTTTCCCTGTTCGCGGCTGATCGTCGTAGGCGAAACCTTCCGCAGTCCGGCGAGGCAATTTTTCGCCGACCAATTCTTCAAGCTTGCCCAATAAATTCAAATCCTTCGGGCTCACAAAGGTCAAAACCTCTCCCCCTGCCTTCTGCACACAATCAACGCGTCGCAGGTAATCTTCGTCCAATTCATGGAACTCAAAGTGAATGACGTTCCGAACTCCCGCGATATCGAGAAGACGCACCACCGCTTCGGTTGCTACCAGCACGCGAATCTTGCCCTCTTTCAACTCCCGCAGACTGCGCTCCCGAAGTTCGATCTTCTTATTTCCGTGCAAAGAACCCACCGGAATCCCGGCCTTATTGAGCGAAGAAGTGAGCGCATGAACGGCGTCCCGGCTCCGTGAGAAAACGATCACGGTATGCAAGTCCTCCTCCGTCTCTAGCAGATGATGAAGGAGATCGGCCTTCTGATGTTCGAAGACTTCGTGGATGAATTGATTCTTGATTGGCATTCCGGCGGCATCTCTGTAACCCAGAGCTAATCATTTGAAGATAAAATAAGATCTCCACTCATACTCTCGCCCCCATGAAACTCCTCCTTCTCTTCTTAACGACCGCTCTCGCCGCCGCCGACCTCCACTTGGCCACCTTCAACATCCGCTACGCTGGCGGAGATAAAGGCGAGCGCAGCTGGGGCAATCGCCGTGAACTGGTCGCTGCCACCATTCAGAAAATGGACCCGCAGATCTTAGGCCTGCAGGAAGCACTTTGGGAACAAATCGCCTTTCTCGAGAAAGCCCTCCCAAACTACAACCGGGTCGGAGTGGGGAGAGCCGATGGCAAAAAGAAAGGGGAATTCTCGCCCATCTTCTACCGCAAAGATCAGTTCGAAGCGCTCAAGCACGGCACCTTCTGGCTCTCCGACACCCCTGAGGTTGCAGGTTCGATGACTTGGGACAATGTCTGCGAACGGGTCTGCACTTGGGCGATCCTCAAGCGGAAGAAAGATGAAAAAATCATCACCGTCTTCAACACCCACTGGGATCACCGGGGCCAGGAATCGCGAATCAAATCCGTCGATCTCATTCTCGAGCGCCTTAAACCTCATCTCGAGACCCAAGTCATTCTCATGGGCGACTTCAATGCCACCGAGACCAACCCCGCACTCAAGAAGCTGACAGCTGCAAAATGGACCAATGCCTTTCTCTCACAATATGAAGAGGGCACCAACCGCGGCACCTTCCACTCATGGAATGGCAAAAGCTCCGCCACCGGCACCATCGACCATATTTTTCTTCTTGGAGACGCCAAGGTTAAAAAAGCATGGATCGAGCGCCATCACAGCGGAACCCAGTGGCCCTCCGATCATTTTCCGGTAGCCGCTATTCTTTCCGAGTAATACCACTCCGCATTTTCTAAAAGAGACGAATGATGTTTCTAAATAGTTAGGAAATAGCGCTGCGCGTTGAAATCAAGAGCCGGACGCTTTCTCGAAATGGCAGCGTGGATCCTCAGTTGTAGTGCCCGAATATTCTGCGCACCCGCGTAGTCTGATTCCGTGAAATCTCTCCTGTTCCTTTCCCAAAGGAAGATCTCCTCAATAATTCGTCCCGCTAGATGGAATGTTCCCGCGGTTTTCTCTACTCTGAAGAATTGAAGTAACCATCGTCGCTTTTTCGCTTCAAAACGGCGCATTCAGATTTGAGCCTAAAATGAATCTCAAGGTTCCTTCTTTTTCACAAGGGCGATTCGCTAGCGCGCCAGCACCCGCAGTCGGGTAAATAGCCGATCACTCAGCGCCGCTTGGTCAGGCGTTTCATAAATGTAAGTCACGATCCCGTTGCCATCATGAGTCTCCTCATCCAGATCCAGCATCTCCCCGGCAGCCGCCCAATCATCCAGGTTGGATGAAACTTCGATCGCGATGATCGCATCGTCAGCGGCAAGATTTCTTGGGAAAGTTAGCTTGAAACGGCCATCGTTTCCAACACTCGCTCGCAGAACGTCTTTTCCTTCTCCGGCATCCGAGTCACTCGTCCCCAGCGCATACTCCGCAAAGGCCGTCACCCCATCGCCATCGAGGTCCGCGTTGGGATCGCCCACAAAGGCAATCGCGTCGCCCGCTCCCGCACTTCCGGAAGCGCTCACGCTGGGCCGCCAGTTCCCTGCCAATCCTTCATCAGGATCTGATCCCGGTGCCACCAGAACCAGACTGGGACCAGCCCCATCCGAAGATTCAGGCCAAGGAAACTTATTGTTATAGGTGAGATCACTAATGACGCCAAATTGTCCACTCAGCTCAAGCTGTTCCCCATTTCCCGAAAGCCCGGTGTCATTGGCAAACTCTCCCGCGATCAGATTAGCGAGGCCTGCGCCATAGCGAGAAAGGAAGGCCGCTTGATTCCGAACCACCAAGACCCGCTCCCCCGGCCCAAGCACCGTGACCGCCGAACCCGTAAAATCGAAATCCAATCCATCCGTGAATAACACCGCGGTCAGATCGATCTGCGAATTGGAAATATTGAGCAGCTCAATGTATTCAAAAAAGGAATCGTCGTCATACCCCGCCGCGATCTCACCCTGGGTCGGCCCCTTGGGATCATACATGATTTCGGAAATCACAAGATTCGTGCTGTCGGCAATTTCTGCCCCGATGACAAAAGTCGCCAAGGCGGGCGCTCCCCACTCCTGACCGTCATAGGCCCGGGCCATCACGGTGGTCGTCCCGGTGAGCGTGGCCATCGATCCTTGCACCGCCGAAGCAGAAGGACTTCCCCCGGCCGCCCGAGGATCGCTTCCATCAAGGGTGTAGTAAACATTCCCCTGTCCGGCGCTCATCGAGAGTTGGTAGTTCTCCGCAACCATTCCCCCGTTTTGACTCAAAGTTGGTGGGCCGAAAAATTGTGAATCGATCCACTCAGCCCGCACTTCCAGCCAGCCCCGGAGATGGGAAACTTCTTTCGCCCAGCCACTCGTTCCACCCGCTGAGAAGTAAGGACCCGAAGAGACGCCCGGCCGAAGAGACGTCCAACGCGTGAAATTTCGTGCCTGGGCCTCAGTCAGCTCCGTCGACATTCCATCAATGATCGAGTTGATATTACTCAAAGAAAACTCATCCAATCGTAGCGAATACCAGCGATCAATGATCTTTTGAAAAATATCCGGACGCTCCGTAATGAGCTGGGGATTGGCCATGTTTTTGGTATTGTCCTGCGACGTATTGAACCCAAAAAGTAAACCAAACCACTGATGCTGATTATCAAACCAAGTGGAACTCGTGTCATTCGTATTCGCTTCCCAACGGAGAGGATTGTTATCCCGCCCATCCGTCGATCCCATCGTCCGATCATAATCCCAGATTGGACCGGCAATCATTTTTCCCTCTTTGTCCTTATGGAAAAACTGACTAAGGCGCCCCCAATCCGGATCCATCACGAGAATATTGAGCCAGAAGTGATCGACGAAGGAATCGACATCAAGATACTCTGAAAAATGCTTCCCGGTCGTCGGATGAATCCCATTGCTGTCCCGAAGCGCAACCGTGATTTCATTGCTATAATCGCTAATGTAAGACTTCTGCTCTGTGGAGATCTCCCCCGCACCAGGATCCACATTCACCAATCGTTGATTGAACCCACTCACCGTAAAGGTCGATTCGTCTGAGTTCGAGCGATCATGCTTAAGAATATAGCCTCCCGTGATATCGGGATCATTGTTCTCCCAAAGGTTGAGCTTCGAGATATCGACACGATCATCGCCCTGCTTGATCTTCTCCATGAAGGTGTAGACTCCAAAGTAATCGCCCGCGACAACCTCTCCCCCATTGGCATCATTGAAAAGCTCCACAAAGCGGGTTTTGCTAGCCCATTGACCCACTTCGTTACTCAACTGGTAGATGAAAGGATTCCTCATCAACGACAGATCAAAGGTATAACGCGCATTCAAAATCCAGTCCGCCTCCTTCGCAAAATCGAGTGGTTGAACATCCTTGTCCTCATTGAAATCATCCCAGCTTTCGAAGGACATGCCGTACTTCGGAAAGTTCGCAGAACTAGATCCTCGCTTCTTATAACCACCCCGCGTTGAGAGGGTCGGCTCCGAATTAAAGGTCGTTCGACCACTCACCGGGTCCGGCTCGTAAATCAGCATGAAGACATCCCTTCGAAGCGAAGAACTCGAGGAAAACGGCGCGCCCCCTCCAAAGGTCGACAGCAAAACCACAGGAAGATCGGAAGAAAAATTCTCCTCGGACGCGGCCATCTTCATGTAGCCCTCACTTCTTCCCTGACCCGGTAGAGCCCCCTGACGAAAGGCCCGAGATCGCACAAGAGTCGAGCCATCGATCGTGATGGGGCCTGAGTATTCCGGAGAAATATTAGCAAGATCGTTGGTCGGCAAAGTACCATCCAAGGTATAATAAATCGTCGCCTCAGGCTCATCAACACTCAGTGTTAGCTCAAATGTTTCCATAAAAGCACGACTCGTCACACTCACTTGGACCTCTCCCGGAGGAGCGGCACTTGGGGAACCATTAACCATCCCGGGCGTAGTCACTTCGAAGTAGCCCAACTCCGCAGGAGCATTGGAATCCTGGGTCTCGCCCAGAAGTTCTGGGATAATGATGAAATCCGAACTCCCCGCTGAGCTGTTCATCGCCTGAATCGCGAGCATGTTTTCGCCGCTCACTAGATTTCCAGCAAAGTTGACTGAATGATTTTCGAAGGGATCACCAACCCTTACTTCTTCTCCCGAACTTGCCCTCGAATCAAAAAGAAGCGGATTGCGATCATTCTTGGCTCCGATCTGAACTCCGTTGAGCCAGACCACATAACCGTCATCGACCTTGGCCCGAAAAAACATTGAGGCAATCTGCGCCGGGTCATCGATCTGAAAAGGCATCCTCATAAACACCGAAGCATTCACTCCCTTCATCACGCCCTCCAAGTCTCCATCCGCAGCAATTTCATCTCCCACGGACGTGCTATATCCCCAACCCATCGCGGAATGAGCCGGTGTCCAGGTTTGGTCATCGAAATTGGCCATCTTCCACGAATCTCCGATTTCCTCCGTCGGAATCAAATAGTTCAAGGGGGCTCCCACCGGAACAAAGACCGCCGCAACCCGCGATCCGCCTACTCCCAGTCCATAAGAAATATCAGGATACTGCTGGGGATACTCCGGACTGAATGAGTCCTCAATGGAACTCCCGTCAGGCTCAATCAGGGCGAGATACTCACCATCGATATCGAGCGAAAAGTTCGTGTGCAGCTCGGACCCGGCAACCGCCCGATCTTTTCTCGAAGCGAAGACCAAAATCGCCCCGCCTCCTGGAACCGTCACATCAGGAAAAGTCCACTTCGTCGGATTCAGAGGGGCATCGGTGAGCGAATAGCCATTCAGCGACTCTGCCGTCGTCCCGGTATTTCGGATCTCGATCCAGTCCGCCGGAAAGCCATCTTCATCGGTCACAGAAATCCCGGAATTCTCGGCAAGAAACTCGCCAATAATGAACTCTCCTTGCGAAAAACTAGTGAGGAGAAGACCGAAAAGGACAGCGAGACCGGAGGAAAAAGAGAAGTGCTTCATGATTTTCAAAGAAGGTAAGTTAGCCCCCGAAAAACCATCTTGCCATCACTATTTCCTGACCCTGATCCGAGCGAACAGCGAGGTGAAGGAATCAACATATCCCCACTCTAGCGAGAAATTTTAAGTCTCCACGCCAGAAGTGGCCCACTTCGAGCGCTGAAGCCGAACTGCTCGGCGATGAATTCCTCCACCTTGTAGAGGGGACTCCGTCCCGACCGGGTGTGACAGACCATGCCGGTGACAAGGTTTCCCAGGTCAACGTCGGTGTTGCACGGGATACTCTCGTTGATGATCTTATGGCCGGAAGAAGGAAGATTCATGCGCCATAGCGGATCTAGTGATCCTCGGCGCCATTCAGCTTTGCCATCTTCTTGTCGTTCGTGAGCGTCGTGAGATTTTGGGAGCTGTATTCTTAGGCGATGAGCCAGTCGAGGAGGCCACTGGTGAGATTATCCCAGAGAATGGCCTCTTCTGTGAGCCTTTCCGATAAATCAACACAAAACAAGGGGTGCTAATTTGTGACCTTTTGGAGGGATAAGCGGACGAAAAGGCGGTCAGCTGTGGCAGGATTCACGGAGGTGAATGTTCTTAGAATACGGCCAGCGCTGAGTGTTGATTGAGTGAGGACGGCTTCCGTATTTGTGACGGGATCCCACGAAGTCAGATTCGTTGAAATTTGGACGGTGGCGGTGACATCGGTGGCGGTGAGGGCTTGAGGAAAAATGAATTCCCAGTGGCCTGCCTCGTTAATGAGGAAAGTAGTGAGCCCGCTGGCGTCTCCGGCGATGGAGTCATCGGTGCCGAGGACATACTCGGTGAAGGCGGTGAATTGATCACCATCGAGGTCGGCCTCCGCGGCGCCGGAGAAGGGGATGGAGTCGTCAGTTCCGGGACTACCGCCGACCGTCAGGCTGGGTCGCCAGCTGGCGGGGTTGGCGAGGTCAGTGGGATCGCTGAGGACGAGGCTGCGTCCGGTGCCATCAGCTTCTTGCGGCCAGGGAGCTGCGCCATCGTAGGTGACGCTGAAGAGGGCGGTGATGCCATCGGGTGCCATGAGAGTGAGGTTTTCTCCACCGTTATTAAGGTTGTCACGGTAGACGCCGATGACGGGAAGGCCGCGGCCGTAGGCTTCATCGATTCCAAATTGACTGTCGACGAGGAGGATACGGGCGTCGGGGGCCAGAGGGATGTCGCAATTGTCGGGGAAGGTGAAGTCGATGCCTGCGGAAAAGAAGCAACCACAAAGATTGAGGGCGTGGCCGGAGCGGTTGTGGAGTTCGATGAATTCCGAGTCGTCGGGTCCGGTGGGATTGTAGTGAATTTCGGAGGGGAAGACTTCCGCTGGTTCGACGGGATCGGATGAGGTGACATTAAAGAAGGCTTCATTCAGGGCCGACCAATTGTTGCCATCGAGGGAGCGGGAACGAACGAAGGTGTTTGCGGTCATGACAAGGGTGCTGGCTCCGGCGGCGGGCCGGGTGATCTTGAGTTCGAGGTCGAATTGGAGATCGGAGCTCCCGTCGCTGCTTTGGTGGATTTCGACGGCGATGGTGTTATTGCCATCGAGAAAGAGATTGGTGGGGATGCCCAGCGTGTGGAAGCCATCGCCATCGTCGGCTGCGGTGTTGGCGAGGGTTTGGTAGTCGATTGCACCGGTCGGCATGGAGGTGCGACCCACTTCGGTACCGTTGAGGTAGACGACGGCTCCATCGTCGCGTTTGATCTCGATGGAGCCGCTAAGAATCTCGGCGGTGTTGGCAAGGGTGATTGATTTGCGGAAGTAGGTGGTGCGATGCTTTGTGGAACCTGTCGGGCCGAAGGAAACGGTGGTGACGATGACTGGCTCGCCGTAACCGAGGATGGCGGGGCCGGATGCCCAGCTAGAGTCATCGAAGGCGGTATCTTGCCAGGTCGTTCCCTGGTCGGAGCCCTCGTCGAGGTATTTCCAGTCGGATTTTTGTGGGATGATGATAGAGGTGTTTTGTCCCCCTTGGAATGGAAGAGCGCCGGGATTGATGCCGCCACCTTCGAGGCGGGGGTCGCTACCATCGGTGGTGTAATACATGGTGCCGCTGCCGGCCGCCATGGTGAGGTTGAAGCCGGAGAACACATCGCCGCCGTGCTGACTGAAGACGGGGGCGATGGTAGCGGGATAGAATCCGGCGGAGCGGAATTGGTTGAGGGTACTGTTGCTTCGGCCGGGGAGGATGCTGCTGATGGCGTTGTTTTTGGCAGAGGTCCAGGAGTTGTGGCTGCGGTAGTTCCAGCGCAGGGCTTCGGCGTAAAAGGGGGCGTCCATTTCGTCGCAGCGTTCCTCGAGCCTTGAGATGGTTTTGCCCGGCGTCATGGCACCCTCGTTAAAGTAATGTCTGTGAATACGGTCGGCAAGGAGGGTGCGGAATTCGGGGTTTCCAGCTTTGAAGAGAAGGCTGAAGATCGAGCCGGGGCCGTCGCCCGCGCTGCGGCCGAAGACGCCGGGAGTGTCGC
>OJFK01000058.1_pt1 | contig 40717 bp, 48 predicted proteins | sample 1594101 | NCBI WGS metagenome assembly OJFK01 (sample SAMN05416723, study PRJEB24817) | seawater metagenome | isolation source: Sea water | place: Canada:Atlantic | collected 2013-07
GAGATTTCTGCCTGTCTCGTGGGCTCGGAGATGTGTATAAGAGACAGGGCTTGATGTTATGGCTTGATGTTATGGCTTGATGTTATGGCTTGGGGGGACACCTTAAAGACATCAAGAAAAGAAATAGATACGAAACCTCGAGAGCTTAACGAGAAACCAAGGCCATGAGATATGTAATCCTGTGGGTTTGCCCATAAACAAAGGCTTTGCCGTGACCCTGTGGCAACGCTTGAGGCATGGCATGGTGTGGCCTATTAAAATGAACGCGTTGATGACGACCCAACGGGGGAAACCAAGCGCGGCATACTACGTGTAGACCCCTTAGATTTTTACCAGAAACATTTTCCCCTATAGAACAACCTGAAGTTACCCTGTGGAGACACTAGTAGATGCTCCTGTAGAGGGCATGAGTAGCTTTTCTACCTAGTAGTTATATCAATGGTAGTGATTGTATCTATGGAGGCTCTAGTAGAGCTCCTAGTGGGAGTGCTTAGAGTAATACCTAACAGAGAACTAAGAGTAATACCTAACAGAGAACTAAGAGTACTACTACCTTTAGCTATACCTATGGATACTCTACTAGTACTACTAAGAGAAGACTCAGTGCAGTGTTACTTATATTATGTCGGCAATAGTAAGTAGGAAACTGTGAGTACCTTCTTTAAGATGTATCTTTAAGTTCTATCTATCCTCCAAGACTGTGGGGAAATAAGCAGCCCCCTAGAAATGCCACTCTAGAGGGGGCTAATTAAGCTACTAGAACCAGGAGCTACTTTTAGGTGAATGACCTAATACTGACTCCTTGAACTTCTGTAGTTGTTTATCTTTTTGTTTCTCTGAATAATCAACAGCAGCTTTCTCTGTGTCTCTCCCCATTTGTTCTACCCAGTAAGCTACAGCACCAGCTAAAGCATCTAACCTATCGTCATGTACCAAAGCTCCTCTCATAGCTGTTAAGCGTGTGAGCTGGTAGAAGAGGCTATAGACAGGCTTCTCGGCTGTATCCAAGTCTTTCTTAATGAGAGCCTTGTTGATTACTAACCTATGTTGGTTCATAACAGGCTCTAAGGTATCGATGATACGCTTCTCTTTCTGTATGGTGGCTCGTTTACCTTCTTCAAGTTTACAAGGGTGAACCTTCCTTAACCAAGGCTTGAAGAGTTCATTAAACATCCCATCACCAAAGTTAGGCTCTGTCAGGACTACGTTAACTGAATGGTTCAAAGCTACTAGAGCTAAAGCTTTGAGAGTTGCATCAGCATAACCACCTTGGAAGCCTCCGACATCTACGAGGTACAACATACCGTGTAGCATCTTAACGACAGCATAGGATGTTTCATCTGAGCCTCTACCTGAGGGATCAATGAAAAGAACTGAACCTGTGTACTCGGTCATCTCTTCAGATTTCCACATAGGGTAATAGTATTTATCACCAGCTAGTCCAACCACAGGGACATCATTAACCACGTAGTCATGACCTGTAGACCAAGCTAATTTGACAGGGGCTACACGTGAATCGAGAGGCATGACTATAAGGTCTTCTAATCTAAGTGGAAACTTGTTCGCATCACTCAGAGAAGTATCTAACATGAACTGCAGGGCGAAGCCTGAGCGACCATAAGAAGCCTCTCGTTCACTTAAATCTTCATGAGTGAAACGTAAAGGGTCAGTAACAGTTCTAGCTTTAGCGCCGCGAGCCATCTTGTCTTGTATCATTGGGGCTAACTGACCTGAGTATCTTTCCGAGTCATCAGGGATTCGGGCTGTCCAGATACGCACATCATAGCCACGCTCTGGTAGTTTGTTATATAGAGACATCTCTGTTTGAGGTGTGCCTAGGTAGGTAATCTTCCCATTAGGTTTAATGATTGCATCAAACTCTTTGACTCGTTCTGCTAGTGAGTCACGCATGGTCTGAGTAATAGAGTTATTCAAAGACTCCACGTCATCCGCAATTATCTCATCAGCACGACTACCTGTAAGCTGACCTGTGATACCAACAGCTTTAACTGAAGGTGAGTGTGAGATACCAGCAGGTGCAACATCAAACATTATATTAGAGTTACGTTGACCTTCTGTTGGTCTTAAGTGCATCAAGATAGGTAGCTCAAAGATTAACCGTTTGGTAAACATTGAGAATTGATCTGAGCGATCTTTAGAAGCTGACACCACCAAGAAGTTTAAGTTAGGGTTAATGAGTAACCTCCAACAAACATAAGTTGATGTTATCCAAGATTTACCTATACCTCGGAAGGCTTCTATTACTTTACGTCTATCACCATGTTGCAAGTAATAAGCGATGTCATATTGTACTTCTGTAGGGTCAGGCTTGGCAGCAGTTATCGCCCCAGCTTCCCACAGATATTCCCAGACAAGATAGAGGAAGTTCCTAAAGTCTTGTAGGGCATGGTCTTTCGGTATGTCCATCTATACTCCTAGAAGCTCCTGTAAGCTCCACTACGGGTCTCTCTACTAGTAATACTTACGTATGCACCAGTGGATAGCGTGAGACGTGGTAGTGGGGCTTAGAGCACTTCAATTAGTTAATGTGAAAGGTGTGTATCTTCATTTGTGAACGGAAGACGGTCTTTAAGAGCACCTTCAATTTGGGATAGGGCGTTGTCAGCAGTTGCTACCGCTTCAATACCGTTATCTGATAAGAACTTAATTGCTTGAGCAAAGTCAGAGGCTTTAGCTTCCCCTGTCTCGATACGAGCTAAGAGTTCTTTCCCTACTATTTCGTGTAGTTGTTCTAATAGAGCATTGGATGCTGCCACTATTTAACTCCTTTAAGTTGCTGGAGGGATAGGAATACCCAACCAGTTTAGAACACCCGCTAATAAGCCGAATCCTGCTAACCATTTAACGAGTCTCCCGAGAGAAGAGCCGACCTTAACTACACCTTCAGCTGCACTCCAAGCCTCAACGAGTCCTTGTGTGCTTTCAGCTAATGCGTGGATAGCTGCGGTGTTCGCGTTTTGAGCACTCACCGTTAAGATACGACTCTCTATTGCGGCTTTCTCATGCTTCTCAAAATCCTCTTTATGCGCTCTAAAGTCTGCCTTAAGTCCTCTAAGGTTAGCGTGGAGGTCAGCATGAATCTTCGCTATATCTACCTTAAGGTCTTCACACTCTGCTGGTGTGGTCATTTTTCGTATTCCTTCTGATTAATTTAATTAGCCAAGCATTAGGGTCAAGCTCCCACCACTTCTCTTGGTTAGACCACGCTCTTGGGTTGTGATGGTGGTTGTTATGCCAGCCCTCACCCAACGTGATTAAACTAGCTACCCAACTGTTGCGAGCCTCGTCAATACCTAAGTCATGTGTTTTATAGCCCTGCCTATGTGCAATCACAATAATAGCGCTAGAACTATGTAAACAAAGACAAGCAGGGATACAGTAGGCAAAGATGATTAGCATAGGATCTATCACAGCAAGCGCCACGCAATACACCAAGATGATCTCGAAGTAGTACTTATGCAACCTCTTTTGGAATTTGTCCTTTCTAATATCTTTACTTAAGTTTAAGTCTAAGTGTGTGATATTCCAGAAACCAAACCACGCCCTGAAGTTGCCCAGCAGATAGGGGCTATGAGGGTCAGCCGCTGTCTCGGTGGTCTTATGGTGCATCCGATGTAGAGTCACCCAAGCTAAAGGGCTTCCTACTGAAGTGATAACACCAATAACACTGAGTACTTTTTCTACAATAGGGTAGGTACTGAAGCTCCTATGTGCCAAGAGCCTGTGGTAGCCTATATTGATACCTAAAACACCTAGACCCCAATAACTTAGCAACCCAACGAGAGCGTAACTGTACGCCCCCGTCATCACGACATAAGCGATACCCACTGCGAACAGTAAATGATTAACAACCTGAAGCGCCCTTACTTTTATATTATGGGACACTCTGTTCCTCCTTCTTAAAGATATAGGTGATTAAATACCCTGACACATCAAACAGCCCCGTAATAACTTGTCTAGGTCTATAATGATGTGTGTTCTGGTAGCTCTCACCAAAAGTGAATAGGTTCAGGAAATGGCAGTCCATACTTTTATCATCAGTAGGGTGTACTTGCTTGCCAATCATATGTCCAAACACACCTGTCATCTGGAGACTAAAGAAGGCCATAGCTGCAGGAACTGCCCACACCCACATGACTAACTCAGGGTTGATTAAAGCTAAAGCCACAACATATCCTGCAATAACTTTAAAGTAGTTATCATGCAACCATTTGTGGTTCTTATCTCTAATCAAGTCCTTTACCGTCATTGGAAGTATAGGTGAAGGCCATGGCCCTAGAACCCACGCTTTAAGGAACCCATTGTGTGGGTAATAAGGATCTGAACCTTCAACATCTGACTTACTATGATGCTGCCTATGTTGACCCACCCAACTGATGGAGCTGCCTACACTGGCAAGCGTCCCCGCTATAAGAAGAAACCACCACCAGAATCTATTGGTCTTGTAAGACCTGTGTGCAAACAGTCTATGAAAACCAGCTGACAGCCCTACATTGACAACTACCCAAACAGCGAGGGCTGTAAACAACCCCCACCACGAGAAGAAGAAGAGTATCCCTGTAATACCGATTAGGTTTGTTAGGAATAGCATCGTCTTTACTTTGCGGAAGTAGCTCACCTAAGGACTCAACGTAGAGAACGTAGCGAATATAGCGGGGGTTGTCCCTGCCTGAACCGTTACAGTATCGACAGTCTCAAAGTGAATAACACTGTGCTTTTCATAAGTGATCCAATTTACAGTAATACCATCCTCCGCTAGGAATAAACGCTTACCCATAACTCCAGTAAGGGTTTGGCTCTCATTAGGGGATAGCTGGGTTACTTCACCCTCCACCTCACCACTGATGCAATAGTATTGCCCAGCTGCGGTTGCAACCATATTGATTGTCCGCTCACCTTCCGCAGTTAAAGGCTCGGTTTCACCTAATGGTGGCACTAAGATTTTACCTTCCTCACGGCTCTGTTCTACCCTTAAGTCCATATTAGCGTCATAAGCATTTATAGCGCCTGAAGTTAAGAAGGTCACACCCCCCGTGGTAGTCTGGTCTATAGTAGTTGTCGTAAACATGTCACCTAACTTAAAGTCAGCCTTGATAACATTAAAGCCGTTCTCTTTGTTAGTGACTACTGTTTTAAATTTCCAGTTAGCCATTACAAGACCACCTCACTTTGCCCTACATCACTCTGCTCCTCTGTAACTGCACCAGTAGCGCCCACCGAAGGGATGCTCAAGGTCTTTTCGACCTCCACCCAGAGAGCTACTGGGGAATACTCCTTTATAACGGACTCAAGCTCTTGACCTTCAAAGGGTATTGGCATACTAGCTAAGACATCCTCACGCTCTGGCGAAGTATATTCAACCAGCATAGTCCTTGATTCTTCATCAACTTCTATAATTTTATATTCATATGTTATTTGCATTTTAATTTCCTATACGATTGTGCCTAAGCGGCTACCTGTAGCTATCCAAGTTATATTAGAGTCTCCATTTACAGCCTGTCCCGCAGCACCACTAGCACCAACAACACCAGCAGCACCTACGTCACCACCGCGTCCCCCTGCGTACAGACCCTGATTTTGCGTACCCCCAGCACCATAAGCGGCCAGTGTTCCTACACCACCATTAGCACCACCATTACCTCCTAAACCTGCTACAGAGTCGATGTTGCCTGAGCGACCGCCACCACCACCACCGAAGGCAGCTGATTTGTTAGCATTACCACCACAACCACCACCGCCACCCCCAGACCAAATGTTTCCTACGTTGTTAACAGAAGCGGGTACTGTCACCCTTAAGGCTCGACCTCCCGCACCACCTGCTTGACCTAACCCTGCACCAGTAGCAGCATTAGCACCCGCACCACCACGACCTCGTATATGTCCGTTGTTAATAAGGGTTACACCCTCAGGGAAAGAACCATCTATAGTCATAGCTGCTGTGCTATTACCAGCAGTATTACCTGAGATAACAACACCAGCGTTAATCGTACAAATTAAGAGAGAGCTTCCACCCCAACCCTCAGCTAACGCTAATGTGCGTAAGTTTGCGTTTGTCGTGTTTGTTGTGATGTTAAAAGTAAAGATGTTTTCATAAACAAGGTTAGCCCCTGCATAGACTTTTGCTATCTCAGTGCTTCCAAGATATACGGTAGAGTTTTCTATTGCGCCTTTGAAGATGCCCATTACTGGATGAAGTACAAGGTGGTAGATACAGGAGTCAAGGCATCATAAGCCACCTGTGTCCCTGTCCATAAATCAAGTATGCCACTTGCCGAGAAAACTGTAGTTGCATCATAAGCCTGTACAGATAGACCAATGTCTGCATCTTTAAGACCAGTAGTATCCCAAGAGGGACTTGTACCATTCGTTGTTAGGACACCACCACCGAGGTCAGTTTGGGTGGGGAGAGCTTCCACTGAGGAGGCAGCTGCTACTGCGTTAACCTCACTGGCAGCGGCAGCAACAGCACTCAGGTTTGCAGCGGTTGCATTTGCCGCCGTAGTAGTGGCATCGTTACCTGTAGTTACAACACTTGCAGCAGTAACCGAGGCGTTAGTGTTTGTTGTCACTACAGCTGCGTTAGTGATAACTACATTTGCGTTAGTGGTCGCTGCATCTGCATTAGTTATCACAAGATCACCCGCAGTAGAGTCAGCGTCTGCCGCAGCGTTTTGCTCACTTACTAAAGCAGCAGCAGCACTTGTAGCAGCCTCTCCCTGAGAAGCGGCTGAAGCTACAGCAGAAGTAGCGGCATCACCTGCACTTACTAAAGCTTGAGCAGCTGTTGCAGTTTGGCTAGTCTCTGCCCAATTCTTAGTGACCAAGTCGGTAGGAGAGGTGGGTTCTAAAAAGTTAGTAGCTTTTCTACCTTGTCCGTCCCACGAATCACCCAGAGGTGCTATTGATTCGCCAGCCCTATCATTAGCTTCTTGAGCAATATACATTACCTGAATAGCTGATAAGTCTAGGTTAGCCTCACTGAGGACACTACCATCTTGAAAATCAACTAAGCGGTTAATCTTCTCGGTGTCCCTATAGATCCGAACTAATGTTTCTAAAGCAGGGATAGTAGTGACCGTGACGGTGTTGTCACTAAGGAATGTATAAGGAACATCCACGGTGTCTACAGAGACCTTGATGTCTGCACTTGCGATGTATGGAAAGCTAAACGTGTAGTTAGCCTCTTCCGAAGAGACCTGTACATATTCAATATATGATAAAGGCATTGTTTCTCCTATTGTTTAAAATGAAAGGGAGAGCATGAAGCCTCTCCCGTATTGTTACTTATCCCAAGGTGCTGCAGGTGCGTTTATCTTTCGATTCGCATCGTAGCGACCTGCGCCAGACATAGTCTTTCTAAACCTAGACTCGTTAATCTTATCGAGTACGGGCTGCTCTTCCACCATCATCTTGGAGAAGGCTATGTTTCTAGCCTCTTCGAGATGCCCCTGAATGAGGTCAACACGCGCTGCCTTATGTTTAAACGTACCATCTGGCAGTTCAGAACGGAGCATCCCAGCCAGAACCTCCATTTTGATAGCAGAGCTGTAGTATCGATTCCATTTATCGAAGAGTGTCTCATCGCCTTTACCTGTCGCCACAGTCCTAAAGTCCATATCACCTGTCCTACTATGGTTGTAGGGGACACGGATGATGTTGCCTGTAACCTCTTGTAGCCGAATCAACTCCTTATCGACATAGAGTTCAGTCTCAGATCTACCTTTCTCACGCTCTGTAACTGAGGCTGTTGAGTAGATGTTATGGAAAGCTCCATTATCAGTTACCGTCTTAACTCTACCCATGTGGTCATAAGCTTTAGAAGTCAGGAATACATCTTTGATTTGAAGCGGGTCAAGTATCTGAGTCTGTAGCATCTGAAGGATGTCAGCGGGTGCTTTCATCTCAGGGTTGTGGATACGGTCTACCTTTCTAAGCGTGTTAGGTACAAGCGTTCTCATCTTGTCACCTGTAAACCTTAACCAGAAACCTGTTCTATCTTCTGGGTTAACACCACTTTCAGCGGCATCAAAGAGATTAGAAGCACCCGTTGCTAAGTTAGCATCCTTAATAGACTTAGCGAGTCCTAACGCAGCAGCAGATATAACAGCCCCTAACTTCTCAGTTTCAGAAGCACCTATAAACTCACCTTGAGCTTCTCGTATTTTGAGTCTCTCCAGATGTTCTAGAGTGGATACAATTATCTTAAAGGGTGTAGCAATAGGGTCAGAGAAGCGGTAGCTCCATGAAGAACCATCCTCCATCTCTATTGTGTAGTTATCTTTCTCAGCACTATCTCGTTGAAGCGCTTTCTGTCTCCAATCTTCGTTATGTCCACTTCCTGTTATACGACCTTCCCCATATAGAACCGCCACAGCTGAGACCATAGTGAAGGCTGCGAGTGACTCTGACTTAGCTCTAAGCTGTCTTTCAAACCCATTCTTACCTCTTAAATCTGCTATAAAGTTAGGCGCTAAGTACTGCGCCACAGGGGTCATACGGATACCTTCCTCAAACACACGTATAGGTGTTCTAAAGAACAGCTGTCCTGACAACCACTTAAGCATGGGTGTCTTGTTCATGATGTTCTCATAAGAAGTTGCAGCACCTGAGGCTAGTCCTTCACCAGAGAATCTCTTCTTGTAGAGGACATCGCGCACATAGTCTAAGGCTTCTTCATTAGCGCCAGCTCGAAGTGCTTCAGGGTCTCTACCTATCTCAGCTTTAACATAGTCAGCCAGCTTCTCACCTGTGTATCCTAGATTCTTACCCTTATTAACAAGGGGCGTAATCAACTGGTCAGGGTCACTCTGGATGTAAGCTACCTTGAGAGCATCTTGTACTGCTTCCTCTAAGTAAGCTTTACGTTTAGCACCTTTAAGACCTAGACCTTCAGCTTTAACTGCAGCTGTATGGGCGGCTTTACCCGCTATAAAACTGTTGTAGTTAATCTGAGATAAGAACTCATCGGTAGTATTGGTAGCGCGAATGAAGACACGGAGGTAAGCGCCTTTCTGTCCTTTCACGGATAACCCTGATTCTAAGAAACGCTCAGGGTCTCTTGTGAGTAGGGCTTGTTCATAACGCCAACCTGCTAGTGAAGCTCTCCACGCCATTCCCATAGAAGATCGCATAGCACCATAAGATGCGGAGACCTCTGCACGTGTAGCAGCTTCTAGTGGGTTATCCATCAAACCACGTATGGCAGGTAGAGCCAGCCCTTTAAGAGCTGAAGCGACTAAGTTAACCTGAATGGTTGTAACAGAGAAGACATTACCAATAGATACCTCAGAGAGTTTATGCCAGAAGGAAGCCTCCTCATTACCTAGACCATCTAAGGTCTCTAGTTCTGTCTTCTTCTTAGCTATCTCTTCAAGCGCACCTGCAGTATCTCCCACTGCCAGCTTCTCTGAAACACGTTTATCATAAGCAGCTTCTAGGGCTTTAAACTCCCGTGTCTCCCTAGCTTCTTGAAGCCTCTGCCCCTGTGTCTGTATGAGCATTTCTTCTGGGATACCCTCATCACGCAATGCTTCAAGAGTGTTCACATCCTTAAGAATGATGTTCTCTTGTCTCATACGTAGGTCGAAACCCGCATAGTATTTAATAGCTGAATCAGCTTTAGCGAGTTGGGCGAGTCTATCGTCAAGCTCTCTGTATCTAGCCAGAGCTGTAGGGTTTGAATCAGTAGCGAGGTTTTTACCTAAAGTTTCTAGTTCATCAGCTAATACTCCAGCTGCTCGTTGCACACTGACTGCTAATTGGGAGAACTGGTCTCTTGTATAAGAGCCTAACTCAAGCCGTTCTATGACAGCTTTACCATCATCTGCTGGGAGATCACTAAGTTGTTTAGCAAGATCACCCGCTAAGTCATTAAAAGCTTCAAGATTAGTCGTCGCCGCCATGTGACCCACAGCAGGTATTCTAATACCATTCACGGTCTCTACTTCAGAAGTAACTTTAGGTGTGGCAACCGCCTCTTCAGGTGCTGGCGGTGTTGGTTTCGCTTTAGGTTTTTTCTTCAGGGCGGTTGTCGCTTCTAATTTAAGAACGTCCTCACCATCTGGAACCGCAGCTTTCAATCTAGCCCGTACTTTAGCACCCAGAGTGGCTATCTCTTTATCACTATAACCATGACTCTTAAGCCAGTTTCTATAGCGGTCATCTGCTTTAGACTTCTTAGCCTGAGAGGTGATGAATAGCGCCTTATCAATATCTGATTCAAACTCAATAGAAGAGGTCTTCCATCTAGGTTGAGCGCCTGACAAGTCTTTAGGAAGGGTAGTGCTTACCTCTACTTCTGGGATTACAGCTGTGGGCGTAACAACAGGTTCTACAGGTGTTACCTCTGCTTCCACTTTAGGCGTAGCTTCAGGTGTCGCTTCAGGTGTCGTTTGGTTATCAACAATATCAGCGACATCGTCTGCTACTTTGGGGTCAACATCTGCATTGACCTCAATACCTTTGGAGTCAACAGCTACATCAACTGAATCAGGCAGTTCACCTTTAGAGAACTTAGAACCTATCTTTGTTGCTAGAACATCTAGACCTACGCCTAGAGTAGCACCCGCTACTACGCCTAATCCTGTGGATTTAGCCAGCTCGATACCGTCTACTTCTTCCTTACGGCTGGCATCTACTTCAATGTCTTGACGGATGAGATTATCACCACCCGCATAGATACCACCTTCAAGACCTGCTATGACACCTGTTCTTCCTAGGCTCTTCTTAAGCTGCATCTTCAGCGCTAACTTAGCGGCTTTACCACCTGATTGTTTAGCAATAGTCCCTAAGCCCAGCGTACCGATTCCTGCCAATGTGGTCGGGTCAGTCGCTAAAGCCCAAGCTGCATTACCCGTTCCTTGCCAAGACATATTCGTATTATCAAAAGTGTCCATCATGTAGAGGAAGCTTTCTTTAGTATCTTGGTCAGCATCTTTTAGGGCGTGAGCAATACGGCCTGTCGTAACAATATCGTAATTGAAGTTAGCCATGTAGCTGCGTGACCAATCACTCAACTCGTCTGGAGTCCCCTCAAAAGGTTTTTGTTCCCACATCTGGTAGTTGGTAGCTGCAGCTTGCATCCACGCTTGGTTGCTAACTAAGTCTTCAGGCTCTATCTCCTCAGGTACTTCAGCATAGCTTCGGTACTCAGTAGGCGCATCTATAGGCGCAGCAGTAGGTGTATTAAGCTTCTCCATGTCATAACCACTAGCTTCTAACTTCGCTGTTAGTTGTGCCCGTGTAGTCCCTTCAGGAACATTGGGGATGAGCGTACCATCGGGTAATCTAACTTCCATCGTCTAAGCTCCAATAGTCAATACGTTTAACGTCATTAGGAGGTGTGTCGGCTGTAGAAGGGCTGCCGTTACTGTAAGCCAAGGTTCTCTGTTCCATATAGGTAATAGCTTTAGCACTAGCGTCATCTATAAGAGCTTGTTTAGCCTGACCTCTCGCCCACGTACCTGTTTCGTCGTAATAGTCAGCAAAGGCGTTCCTCAGACTATTCCTATAGCGCTGCGTTATCTGTGTTCGGAGATTGGTAGCGACTATATATTTAGACATCTCTGAATTAGGGTCTTTCATGAGGTCATCTATTGCAGGTTTAATAATGCTGTTCATCTCTTCCACGACCCTTGAGTCTTTCATAATCTCCATACCCTCAAGGATAGTAGTCATCTTAGTGATAAGGGCTACTTTCTCTGGTTGGTTAATACCTTCGATAGACTCAACTAGAGAGTACATAGCATCTTCAGTAACCACACCCTGAAAACCAAACTCCTCGAGGTTATTGACTTCTCCCGACATCACGCTGTTGATGATGGCTGACTCAAGTCGTCTAGCTTTAACCGCGCTTGATAGGGGAGGGGCTTTAGGTGTGTTCACCATTGTCTGACCAAAGGCCATCAGTTCAGGGTTATCTTTGAGAGCCATTAAATCTACTTCACCTGTATCGATGTACTCTTGAGCTATTTCTCTTTTCGCCTGTTTCGTATCCTGCCTCTCAGCTTCTTTTTGACGTGCTAGATTAGCTGCCCACTTAGAGTCAATAGAACCGTTGAGCTGCGTCCTAGTTATCTTTACCTGACGCTTGAAGTCAGCATTAAGGAAAATGGTAGGGATTGTATCCAATACAGAAGGGTCGTTGGTAGCGATAGCATGGGAAATGTAAGCGTTAACACCTACCTCTTTACGAACAAGCGGGTCTAAAGAACTTGTCTTATCATATTGAGTATCAACAGCAACAGGGTCACCACCAGATATGATTGCCTCAATAATATGCTCACCCATAGCTTCTTTCTGAACATCATCATGGTAGGCAGCTGTCTTTGCTTGCCATTGAGATTCATGCTGGGCGAGCAAACCATCCATACCTTCAATGATCCCAGACTGGTAGAACGGGTCACTATTTTGTGATAGGAATTGTTGGCGCTTCTCTTCGATATAAGCTTTACGCCCTGCTGTATCATGCGTCAAAGTGTCATCAGCATTGATGGCATCTATTACAGCTTGGAAGTCTGTCTTACCTTGTTTCTTACCCATGGATTGAGTGATACGAGAGACAACGGCGTGGGAAGCTTCAGGGAGCATTTCCCCCACCTGAGTAGCTTTAACTGTACCGTCACCCATTTCTTTACGAATACGGTTCATGTGGTATTCAGCTTGTAGGAGGATATCGTCATCATCCTTTTTCTGGGTACGTTCCACGTGCTTCTCAAGCTCACCGCCCATAGAGGAGAGGGCTTTAATTAAGGAGGCTGAACCTGCTTCTCTCCCGCCTCCCTGAGCATCTACCGCAGTAGGTTTAATATAACTATCAGTTGCAGCCGCAGCTGGCGTTAAGGCTTTTGTAGCAGTCTGTTGGTAGGGCGTTGCTACACGTCCTCGCTTCTGCTTACGGGTGTTGTTTTGGTTATCATTTACAGATCGCAATCCGCTAATTGTAGCCATGTAGTTTTACCTTATCATTGTGGTTGGTTGGAAACCCTCATCGGATCTGTATCATTGAGTTAGGTTTATACTGCGTTGTTCCCGTAGTCTTGGGAGCGCTAGGGTTAGCTGTTTTATATTTGCTATAAGCCCCTGCAGCTGAAGAAGCTATTTGTAGTCCTGCTCCCCAATTACTAGGGGACGCAGCTGTCCCTCGACCTAATGAGTTCACTCTGTTGATGGAGTTCGTACGGATACCTGCAAGCTCAGTATCTAACTGGCCTAAGCGGTTCTCTCTGTTGGTTTCAATTGTCTGAAGGTCAGTAGCTGCCATCCCCGAAATGTCACGGAGTATGGACTCAACTGAGAAGCCTGTAACACCTGCTTCCCCTGCGGCTACGTTTGTTGAGGCAAGGTCTTCACGCTCTTGACGGGCGCGTTCACGTGCTTCTTGTTCTGAAGCAGAGGTTTCTTGTTGCTGCCTTAGTTGTACGACCTTTGACTCTTCTACCCGCGCTGCATTAGCTTGCACAAGATTTGCTTGGAACGCATCTTCTGCTGCTTTATTAGCCCAATCGACCTGCTGACTGGCTTGCTGTTGTTGATGAACAGTTGAAGCCACTGTTAAGGCCACCATTGTGATAGATGCTGGGTCACACATTGTTAATCCCCCGTTGGTGTTAGTTTGGCAAATTCATAGAATGAGTTACCTTCGACTTTGAACTCTCTCAAGAAGGTGAACCCCGCCCAGCGAAGCCACCGTATGTGTACTGTGTTCTTGGCATAAACAGCATTAGTGAGTATTTTGTAGTGACCTCTCAGATTATCAATAACAGGTCGTGTGTCTCGTAATAGCTGAATCCAATAGGTCTTAAGCGCTGGGGAGGCCATCATCCAGATGAGACCCTTGAAGGGGACTTCTGTTTCCATAGTCCCGAAGATTACATGGGGTAACCCACTTTCAATATCAGCACAGACGTAGCAATCGCCTTCGCGAACCCCCAGTAATAGGGATTCTTCGGGGTCATGGTCTCCTGATGCTTGAAGCTCTTCGAGGTCAGCCTCGCGAAGTCGGGGTGCTAAACTTATTGCATCCGCTTCAGTTGCTCTCCTTATTTGATACATTAAACTCTCTTTGATCTCAGATGGTAGTAACCTTCCCAATCAACACTCAATAGATGGCACTGTAGGTAGGAGTCATTGACGACTGCCATATCCACAAGGTCATTCTTGGAAGTGATAGGGAACCTAAAAGACCCCTCTGAAAGTTGGATATCTCCTAGTAAGTTAGAGAGGACACCTACTTGTATCCCTGTGTACGGATAGCTAAATGTCCCACGTTGTGATGGTGTGACTTCAACTCTGAAGTACCCTGTTTTAGCGTACTGGATTGAAGCACCTCGTAGTTGTAATCGCCCTTGGCTTAACGAGCGTTGGCTCCCAGAAGCGTCGTTCTCTTTTATTAAGAAGGTAGAGAACTGGTATCTCATCTCATACTTCTTACCTAGGTAGAACGGTTGGTTGACTACGTTTTCAGGGACTATTAACTTTGTAGTCTCCCCTGTGTTGTCATACGTGAAGTCTGTGAGTAACGTCCCCTTCTTGGAAGCACCATTCGGGGCATAGACAAGTTGGAGGTTATCGGCGGCTGTCACTGTATAAGGCAAGGTTACTTCGGTTGAAGAACCTCCTGAGCCTGAAGGGATGTCCGCACGTTCTACTAGCGGGAGGTCGTTACTATAGAGCTTACTATCGAGAAGAATAGGCATTTCCCAATCTGTTTCGACAATAGAGCCTTCAAGGTTAATAACCTCTAGGTGAATACCGTCCGCTCTCTCTATCATGATGTAGAGCTGCGACTCAATGAAGTCACAATTCAATACCTTATCGTCAGCGCCAAATTGCCACTTAGACCAGGATGCCTGAAGTTTGTCATCATTAGAGAAGTAGTACCTATAAATGTAGATAGTGTTTTGGTCTTCTTCAGTTAATACAGCAAGGGTATCTTCGTTAGAACTGGCAGCAATCTTATAAATAGTCCCTTTGATATAAGCAGGGACATGTGCTGTAACTTCGGCAGCTTCTTCTGACTCCGTATCTGCATCAACGTAGTACTCTCGGAGGCCTGAATAATCACCATGCTTCACAGCGAAATATACAAACTTACCAACACCTATAGGTTTAGCTATTAGCGAACATTCATACTCAGTAGTCTGGTTGATGTTGACTGTTTCAGGTGTGAGAAGTGTCGTAACCCCTAATTGAAACTGGGTTTGGTTAGAGAACATTAATAAGGTTTCATTGAAAGGAACAGCATGTTTCAATATGGACACTTTCACATGGCTGATACCGACATCAATGGGATCATCATCAAGTACAGCTGTAGCTGTTGCCCTAAACAAGGTGTAATATTCCCCCGCTTTGGAAAAGATGACATTCTCATCCGCAGTAATACCTAAGCGGTTTCTGTGGAAGAACAGGTCAGAGATCTTACGCCCAATGAAAGAGGGGAAGGGAGCGCTCTTCTCGTCACCAGATAAGCGGTCTTCCCATGTTAAAACCTTGAAGGTAAACGAACCATCAGCTTCTCTTACGAGAGCATGGGGAAGGGTAGAGGCTTCCATCCTGAAGGTTTCACCACCTTTAGCTGCCTCATTCCAAATACCATCTTGTGTGCCTGTTTGTGAGGTATCAAACTCAACGTAGAAGTTGTCAGCGGTTGAGCCACTATTCCCTGCTACTTCAACTTGGAAACCATGGACTGCACGTGTAGGTAGATTAGAGAAGCTCTGTACTTTGTCTTTGACAATCTCCATACCCCTATCACCTAGAGGAGATGTACCACCGAGTGTAAAGGCCGCACCATCTTTACGGCGTATCCAGATTGTGGAACCATACTGAGTAATGTCAAAAGTCGTTGAGAGTGCGCTATTAAGGTCATTCCTTATCTGATTTGCAATCTGAGTTGTCTTCACAAGGGGAGAGTGAGAGGCGACACTCCCATTAGGCACTTGATAGGAAGCCACTTCCGTACCATCTATCTCAACTGTGTACACACCCCCATAAGTACCTTGTTTAATCCATACAAGGGCTTCGGGATCTCTAAGGGGAGAGAGCACCGTAGAAGCGGTAGTTACAACATCTTTATTTAAAACGAAAGTGTAATCAGCTACTGTTACGGAAGTAAAACCAGAGCGTGGAGAACTAGAGACGAGATAAGACCCATCAGTTGTGTCGTTCACAACCTTCTGGTTTCCTAAGAAGTCATAAATCTTAATAACACCACCCTCGATGATGACACTATATTGCTCTGTATTGTCTCTGTTGATTGTGTGTAGGTAAGCGTTGCCTGTTATGCCTTCTAGTTTAGCGAGATGAACGGTAGGTGCTCGCTTGCTTAAACCATCGACGACTGAGGAACGGGCATTGATTTGCTCAACGCCTTGAGAGGATAAGCGTAGGTAGTCAGGTTGCTGACTTACCCCGTTTGCTATATTGGGAATTGATGAGGAGACTAAAGGCATTATCTAGCCAACACATTAGCCACTGAGCGTGTGCCTGTTAGGATGCTATAGTCAGCTGATTCACCATCAAACTGCTTGAGGACAATTAAGGACATCAGCTCTTCTCTCTCGCTGAAGGCCTCTAAGTCCAAAGAGCCTACTGTTTGTTGTTGGAAGATACGTGCGGCTTTGATTGTAATGTAATCCCTCGCTGCCTCAGGAAGCTCCTCGAAGTCTAGGAAAAGGATGAGGTCAACGTCAAGAGCCTCATCGAAGATATAGGTATGATCTGTATTGTTGTAGAGGCGTGTACCGCGCTGGACGACTGTGATCCCTATATCGCTCCCCACACTGTCAACCCCTAGAGTGTTGGCTGGGAGTACTATTTCTTTCTTAGGGAAAGTGGGTGTTAAGGTGAAGCTCTTCTCTAAGTTGAACTCCCACGCTTTAACTTGGACTCTCCTGCTTACATTGTGTAAGACCCTCTTTGCGATTGCCACGTCCACAACACCTGTATCTTCAAGTGTACTAACAGGGGTCTCACCAATAGTAGCAAGCATGGTGTTGATAGCTTCTAGCTTTGTTGTGAGTGTATTCATTTATGAGTATTCCTTGAGGAAAAAAATAGGAGACCCAATTAAGGATCTCCTATTAGTGTTTACTACTACTTAAACAGTAGCAGAAGTCAGCTCGACAGCGGCTTCAGGGCGTAAGATACCGTGACCTACAGCGTACTTGGCTACCATAAGAGTGCCTTGACGTGAGAGTTGGTATTCTGATTCCATACCTAGGTCTAACAGTTTCACAGTACCTACTGCTGAAGGGTGCATAATCACACCTAGCGTAGCTGTAAAATCGCCTATGTACTTGTCGCCTGTACCAGCTTCAACTGTAGCTGTTGTAACATCAGCTGAAGGTAGGTTGTTCGTCTTAATGATAGTGATACCCGCAACGCGAATAACATTACCACCTGCATATGAACCTTCACCGCCCCAATCTCTATTTAAGACTTTGGTAGATTGAGCCATAGCGTAGAACTCAGCTGGCTTAACGAAAAGGTAACGGTCATCTTCAGGAACATCTTTCTCATCTAAGACTTGAGCTGCAGCAAACATTGCTTCTGCTAGTTCATCGCCAGTAGTGCCTACACCGAGAATACGAGTACCGCCAAACTGGTCAGCATCATCGATAGTCTTAGTGGCACGTGAAGCTAAGATAGCTGTTTGTAAAACGTGTTTATCCATTTGATTCGATAAAGCATTACCCATCTCTGCTGAGTAGGTAGAACGCACGTCATAGTGGTTCATGGCTTCATCGATGTTAGCAATGAACTGTGGTGAGATTAACAAGTCATCGATAGTGATAACTTTCTCTTGATGTTTAAGTGTGCCACCTAAGATTTCTGTACCAGCAGTATGATAAGAAGCCCCTGTGCGACCCATAACTGGGAAGCTGGCGGATTTACCATTAGTGATAGTACGGACTTGGTGCTTGTCCATCATGACATTTTTCTTCTCGAATGAAGTTAAGACTTCACCTGCGAATACTTTAAGAAATAGAGCCTTAGCATCGCCAGCAGCGTTTGCTTGACCCAATCGTGAAACAATAGCATCAGCCATAGTTTTTATACCTCGTTAATTGAATGATTTAGGTTTGCGTACCTAGCGTTCATCCATGCGTTAACTCAAGGTTGTTCCTTAGTCCCACCCGCAGGTGTTTCTGTAGAGCCGAGGTTGTGCGTGAAATTCATGTAGTCGCATAGCCACCGACTTTGCTGTCAGTGTGACTGTGTTCTCTTTAAATCTAGAGGTGTTGAAAGGGGGTTGTAAAAGACCCTCCCCGTAACCGAAGCAAGCGGGGGAGACCTTGTATTGAAATTCCTTGTCGGGAGTTTCAGGGAGTACTTAAAGAGGTTTCGTTCTCCAAGACTGTGGGGTAATTAATTAGGCGGTTGGCCTATCTTAAGATTCTGTTGTTTAAAGAACCACCTTAAGCCGAAACTTGCAGCCATGATCCCAAACATACCTATCTGATAGAACACGGGAAGTGCTCCAACAAACTGAACCCACGCAGTAGCTTTCACGGGATCGAACCACGCGATTACTAAAGGTGAGAACCATATGATGGTGATGATTTCATCCTTCCAGCTGAACTGAGACTGCCGCAGGGCGATGATGTCCCACGTAGCCTCTTGTTCAGATAGTTTAATTTGGAAGTTTGCTTCGGCTTGGTGTTTAGCTTTCTTCGAGTCCATCCATGAGGTGAATACCCCAGATAGACCTTGGATTACTAAACCCCACATTACATAATGTCAGAGTTAGCAAGACGCTTCTCTACGTCTGCGCGGTACGCTGGGTCTTTGTGATATTGTGGGTCTGCCATAGCTGCAGTAAGCTGCGCCACAGAGTTGAATGAAGTCCCTGTGCTGCCACCTTTAGTATCACCTAAGATTAGATTCGGTAACTTACCCTCGACTGCTTCGTAGCGGTAGTTCAAGAGCTGTACGGCACTCTTAATCTTCTCGAAGTCACCTGTAGCCATATCATCGTTATATTGGACTAGTTCGGCTTGCGTTAAGCTGTCTTTAGCCCACCCCGTTAAGGCTTCATATTGTGCTTGACCGCCTACTTCATCGAAGACTTTGTTCTGCATTAACTCAGCTTGCGCTTCTTGACCCGTCATATAGTTTTCAACTACATCTCTGTCAAAGCCAGCAGCTTCTAGTGCTGCATACTGGTCAACAGATAAGTCACCGTTAGCATCATAAGAGGCTGTCAGTTCTTCCATGTTTAGGCCAGCAGATTTAACCGCTTCATTAGCATCCTCTGGCGTACCAGTGTCTACTACATCAGCTGTGTTGTCTTCTGTACCCTGTGATTGTTTAGTCTCCAGAGCTTTATAAGCTGCTTCAAAGTCTTCTTGTGTTTTGAATTTACCGAGGATAAGCTCAGGCTCAGGAGTGGCAACCTCTAAGGGCGCTACCTCTGCTACATTATCCACGGCTGCAAGCATTGCTGCATCATGACCAGCTGGCGCTAGACTCTCACTAGCATTCTCAGTCGCAACATTTAAAATATCAGCCATAGTTTCTCCTAGCTCTCTACAATTACTAAACCATTAGGAAGCGTTGTGCTTTTAACACCGTTCTTAAGGGTTACTTTTGAAGCTACTAGTTGGTCTGGTACTTTATCAACTGCTTCTTTAGGCTTTACTGCAGCCTTGGGTTTACGTGCCGCCATTTTGTTTCATTCCTTCTGTTATTGCTTGTTTAGTTACGTCGATGCCACCACTGGTAAGGGCTTCAGTCATTTGCTGACCTTGAGCTGCTTCCTGCTGGGCGGCTTCTTCTTCTTGAATTTCTTCTTCAGACCGTACAAGACCTTTCATGTCGATACCTAAAGCTGTTCCTCTACGTGTCATGTAATCACCTACATTCGCATAACGAGATAAGGCTTCCTGTCCGAATGTATCAACGACACCCCTGAATAAAACATCTAGTTTATTGAGGTCATGTCCACGTCCCAGAGCTTCTAAGCCTGTCGTGATGGAGGGTTTAACCACACCACTTGGCAGCTTAGGTATACGCTTGGCACGTTCTAATTCATTCATCACTTGACGTACTAGAGGTAGCTGAAACTCTTGGCTCAGAATCGAATAGACTCCACCAATAGCATCTTCTAGTTCACCCGCCATGTAGCGGATCTCTTCAGCTGTTACTCGCTCTCCACCCCGTTGTACGGCAGTGTTTAATAAGAAAGCGAAAGAGAGTCTACTTGTTATAGACTCGATAGTTTGGAAGGCGATTCTAAAGTCATGGAACTTGTCTAACTGTAAGACTGAGACATCCTCTCTAGACCCTGCGCGTACCGCACCGTTAGGGGCTTCTGCTATTGTCTTCTGCTCGGTCAACCCATTGGGATTAACGAGGATCAGTATTTTAGCAGCGGCTGCAGAACCTTCAACGATAGCTTTAGTAAGAGCTTCTAGTGACACTAAGTCACCATAGTATTCCTCAACATAGCCACGTCCGTAATCTTCTCCATCGACCTTGATGAAGCGTAGCGGTATCCAAGGAGACTTATCTACTGGATAAGAACCTTCAGAACCTTCAATACGTTCACCTTTAGCTTCTTGGTATACCGTCCATTTCTTATCTTCTAACTTGATATGAGTATAAAGCTCTACGGTCTTCGCATCCCCTGTCGCTTTCTCTTTAGTTTCGCCTTCTTTGACAACTGTGTAAGAGGGTAAAACAGCAGGAGACACTTCTTCCTTGGTGATAATCTCTAAGACATTACCCATAGGGTCACGCTTGACAACATATCTATCGATACGGAAAGCCCGTAGCGAACCTGTAGGAGGGACGAAGAGGAGGACATTACCTGCGATGACGAGCTGTTTCAAAGCTTCACCTACGGTTACCCGTGCAGCACGTGCTTCAATATCTGTCTGCACTGCTCTTTCGATTTTACCTAGTGCTTCTTCAACTGTCGCTCTCATGCCCTCCTGTTGTGTCATTTCCTCGAGGGTGTAATCATCGATTAACATCCTGAAGAAGGGAGAGTTGGGAGGCATTAACGCCAAGAGAAGTTTAGACGAAAGGTTGTTTACACCCCTTGCGCCTAATCCCTGAAAGGGTGTCTTAAACTCTGTTGAGCCAGAAGATCCTTCCTGCGGTAGTAATGACGGGATTGTCAGCTCTGCAGCTTTACGACCTCGAAATAAGTAGGGTTCACGGAATGTTAATAACGCTTTATACCTACCTCCTGCTGTTTCTTTTTGCATCTAAAATCCTTAGCTTACTGGTATATTTAACCCGTTACCTGCAGTTGTTCCAGCAGAGTTCAAGTCAATTCGTAAGCCACTACGACCCTTACGTCTACGAAGAGAGGCTCCTGCACCTGCTTCATTCCTCGCCTTAGTTCTAGGGAGTACCTGATTAGTAGCTGCCGAATCTTCAGCGGCTGCTGCTGCTGGAGCAGGAGGTGGTGGGGGTGGCGGAGTCCGTGGGCGCTTTGATTTACACATTTAATTTCCTTGAAGGATTGATTCGTTTTGTTTCTCATAGTGATGCCTGAGTAACCTAACTACCTGAACCGCACCTGTGGCAAGCCAAACCTCCCTTTCAGAGGAGGAGACCTGTGGGCAACGGTCAGGGTAGATATACTCAAGCTGTTCTAAGAGGGCTTTGGGAACTTCTGGGAACTTAGTCATATAGTCTCCAAGACTGTGGGGTAATTGGAAGAGGGGGTTACCAGCCCCAATCTCCTGTCATACCTTTATGGTTATAATCAGTAACGCGACCCTCGAAGAAGTTCTTCTGATTGTCTCCTGAGATGATGTGGTCTACCCAAGGTAAGGGGTTTTCCTGAACATCCCAGTTTGGCTTAAGACCTAGGCGTACCAACTGTCTATCAGCAATGAGGCGGATATATTGTTTGATATCTACCTTGGTTAACGTAGCCGATTCCCCCATAGAATAGGATAAGTCAATAAGCTTATCTTCTAGCTCCACACCTTGTCGGTACATAGAGTAGATAGCTAACTTAAAGGCATCCGTAACAATCTCTGGGTTTTCTGCACAGTGCTTACGGAAGAGTTCAGACATGATTTCTACGTGCTTAGTTTCATCACGTATAGACCACTCAACAATCTCACCTGTGCCTAACATCTTAGAGCCAGCGGCTGGTCGTTGATAGTTAAGCAGTTGGACAAACGCTGAGAAGAGAGACACCCCCTCATTCATGACAGTACGAGCAAGGTTAAGACCCATCGCGGATTCGGGGCTACCCTCACTGTCGATGATGAAGTCCTGCATGAACTCAGCCTTCTTAGCCATCTCTTCATACGCCATGAAGGCTCCGTACTCAGAGTCAGGTAAACCAAGAGTGTCATTCAATAAGGCGTAAGCCCTCATATGTGTTGACTCTCGGTTGGCTATTGTTAGTAGTGCCATCCGTACTTCGTTGTTCTTGAAGTAGGGTAAAAAGACATCTACGTAAGAGCCACCTACGATGTAATCACTATGTGTGAAGAGCCGCAAAAGCTGGGTGATGTGGTATTTCTCTGCTACTGTTAGTGCTCCCTCTTTCCACTGGTTCATATCCCTTTGGAGTGATGCTTCCCACTCTCCCCAGAACATAGACTCATGGTCAATGGTGTGTTGTACAAACTCTGGACTACTAAAAGGTTTGTACGTTGTTGAAAGTTCATTTAGCCTTGACAAGCCATGCACTCCTCTTCTGCGTTGAAGTCTCTCAGTGCATTACGGGTCGCTTTAACTGACACCTTATCTGCTGTGAAACCTGAAGTTGTTCTTAAGTAGTACAACCCCTTGAGACCTAGTTGCCAAGCCATGAGATGTACCTCGTTTACATACTTGCGGTCTGCCTCGAAAGGGAGATACACATTTACTGATTGACCTTGACAGATGTAAGTCTGGCGGTCTGCTGCATGGCTAATCACCCAACGTTGGTCTATCTCGAAAGATGTTTTGAACACTTCTTTTTCGTAGTCAGATAGACACTTAATAGCAGCCACAGAGCCGTGAGCAAGGATGATCGCTTTCCAAGTTTCTTCATTATCTAATCCATATGTGGATAGTACGTCAGCTAAATGAGGGTTCTTAACTAAGTGAGCACCCGCCCTTGTACGTTGAGTGAACGCATTACTGCGCAGGGGTTCTATCGAGGGTGATGTACCACAGATAAGACCAGAGTTTGCATTGGGGGCAATAGCTAGTAGATGTGAATTACGTCTACCAGTTCCTGCCATATCAGGAGCTTCACCGCGATGCTTTCCAAGATGGAGAGATGCCGCTACCGCTTGTTCTTTGATATGTTTATTCACACGGGTATTAAAGCTCTTAGCCATAGGTGATTCAAAAGGAATACCTTTAGCTTGTAACGCTGAGTGGAAGCCCATCTGTCCAATACCAATAGCTCGTTCTTGTTGGGCTGAGTAGATAGCCTTACGCATTACTGCAGGGGCATTCATGATGAAGTAATCCAACACGTTATCTAAGAAGATTACCCAACGCTTAATGAAGTCAGGGTCATCTTTCCATTCGTCATACTTCTCTAAGTTAACACTTGATAAACAACAGACAGCTGTACGTCTGTCATCTGTTGCGAGGTGTATCTCATTGCAAAGGTTAGAGCCACGTATCTTCAGGCCTAAGTCTTTCTGAGCCTGAGGTAGTGCAGCATTAGCGGTGTCAATAAAGTTAAGATACGGCTCACCTGTACGGAAGCGCATCTCTAAGATTGACTGCCAAAGGTCACGTGCGTCTACAGTCTCAGTGACTTCACCAGAAGAGGGGCATTTTAAGTCCCATGGAGCTTCCGCGACTACTGCACCCATGAAGTCGTCTGTTAGGTTAACTGCATGGTGAATGTTGAAACACTTACGGTTAACATCCCCACCCGTAGGTAGGCGCATAGATAAGAACTCAGACATATCTGGGTGGGAGATATCTAAGTAGGCAGCGTAGCTACCTTTGCGTGTCTTACCCTGTCTGAAACCTTCAACACCACTATCAGCTATCTTCAAGTGAGGCATGATACCTACTGATTTATCTGATACTGCGCGTACTTCTGACCAGTGACCACCGAAGCCTCCGCCTAACATTGAAAGCCAAGCGAGTTCTTGTTGATGATCGACTAGACCCTCGCGTGTATCTGGCACTGAACCTAAGAAACAGCTGATAGGCATAGCCTTAGACTTCTCACCCTTAGCTGGTGCGTTACTTAAGATAGGGCTGGAGTACATCGCCCACCCTCTAGAGACATCATCATAAATGTCTTGAGCTAACTGCGGGTCTCCAGCACAGAAGGCTAGAGCGGGTCTTGCGAAACCTTGTTGTAGTGATTCACCTTCTTGGAGATAGTAGCCTCGAAGCAGATCTACTGCTATGTCGGCAAGTCTCCCATCACGTGAGTTATCTAGAGTAATACCTTGGTAGGATTCTTTAGTCATCTTTAACGAAGACCCCATCTACCATCTTGCCACTACGCTTGTTGATAACATTGTAGGCTTGCTCTAAACAGAAGACAGCATCAACACCCTGCAGCTCGGCCTGAATGATTAATGTCACGATGATGTCACCAATTGCATCAATGACTTCTGGCTTGTCGTCATTCACAATAGCCACTAGCAATTCATTTACTTCTTCAGCTGTTTTAGTGAACTGAGCTAAAGGTGTTGAGCCAGCAAGGATGCCCTTGGTCTCCGCCCATACTAGTACGTTGTTTTCCAATTCCTGATAATCGAATGACATCTTCATCCTCCTGTCTCCTGTTTTTCTAACCAGATGATTGCACCTGCTAGATAGTTGATTGCGCCAAGCAGTTCACGTACAGCTGCTCCTGTTTCCATACGTGTACTCTCTTGAGCTTTCTTAATAGCTTGGAAGAGCGCACCGTGATTTGAACCTACTAGGTCACTGATGATCTGCATGGGTTGGTTTTCAAAGGGTTGACCTGTGGCGTGGCGGTCATTACCTTTGCCTTTTGAGGCTTGTTGGTATGCGGCCTTTAACACCAGCTCCAGTTCTTTGTACTGCTGTGCTACAGTTTCCATAGTCTTACCTTCTTGTTTGTAAAGTCATAGTCTTCAGCGCGTAAGATACGGGCAACCTGTGCCTGTCTTAATGCTTCATCTTCTCCTAGACCTTGTTTGTTATATGCTGACACTACAGCTTCCCATGGGGTATCTACCTTAAGGGTCTTCCACCGTGTCTCTGTCAGACCTTTACGTGCTCCTGACTTAAAGGTGTGTTCGTACTTTTCCCAACCGATAAGACCATCTATAATCTTGGCTGCTGTTTCCATACCGACTGTCGGGCAACCTGCATAACCGTCAGTCACATCACCCGCTAAGGCTTGTATCAGATGGAAGCGGTCAGCTTCTTCTACGGTTGTTTCAACGATGCCTAGGTCTGTCTTATGCGTGAGATAGATTGGAGCTGGAATTGTCTTGAGGTCTTTGTCTTTAGTGACAATGATCTTCTTACCTTTTAGCATTGAGCCTGTAGCTAAGATCCCTAGGATGTCGTCAGCTTCTAACTCAGGTCGCAGCACGGTCTCGTAATTGTCAATCATGTACTGCTTCATAGCAGCAAGTAACATCGGCTTACGCTGCCCTACACGGTTCTTTTTATAGCTAGGAAGAACCTTACTTCTCCAGTTCTCCTTGTCTGTTAAGCAGATTATCAAACGGTCTGCGTTAATAGTCTTCTTGAGTTCTTGAAGTCTGTCTTCTAGCTTGGCTTCAGCTGGCTCTTGAAAAGCATGTAGTGTCCAGAAGCCATCCCCCCAGTTCACTGGTTCTTCTGCACCTGCAGCTATCTCAAAGGCATAGATGTCCCCATCAATTAAACCTATTGTTTCTTCTTTCATTATTTTCTCCACGGTATTGTGACTAAGCCAAACTGACTGAATACTTCTAGGAATCTTGTGGGGTTATTGCCAAAGTAAGTGAAGACTTGACCATGGCTATTACCACTGCTTCGTGTGTCATCAGGGACAACAAACTGGATACGATGATCTGGAAAACAGAAAGCTGCTCCATACTTACCTGCAGTTTCTGCGAACCACTTGGTATCAGTTACGTTGTTGGTGAGGACTATGGCTTGTTGAATCTGAGGTAGGCTCGTTATGAGTTTATCTAGAAACAACTTAGCCTCTCCTCTCCCATAAGGAGGGTTTAACCAGATGTTCCCAAACCATTCAGCTTCCAAACCATCCTGTCCCTGTTCCTTTATGAAACAACGAAGAGCCTTAACCTTCTCCTGTGCTCTGCAGTTCGTAGCAGGATCTAATTCAATAACACCCATAACTCTTCGCGCAGCTTCTAGGTATTCAAGAGGCGTTGACCATTCATTATTAGCCATCTGTTAACGCCTTCCAACTCATTGGATATAGCTGTTCAATAATGGTGCTAACCGTAGCGGCTAACTCTTGGATTTCTACTTGGGCGTGACTATCAGAACGCTGCTTACAAAAACGAGCATAGGCTGCTAGTGAGCCTGTCCAATACCAACTGACTTCTGCACCTTGAGGTAAGACCAGACGTGCCTGTTCAGGTGCGACACCATCTTCAATCATGCGGTCATACATGTGTACCGCTGTATCTGTGAGGTTCTTATAAACAGCACCCCAATATTGGGACATGTCATGCACACCTTCAGAGCCTTGTTTGGCAGAGCCTTCTGGTTTCTTCCTCCAAATTTCTGGGTAATATATTTTGGGTGTGCCTGAGATGTAGCGTCTTGACTCTTCGTTCTCCACAAAGCCTTGCTTATGTTTGAAACATTGAGTCCGAATAGGTACGGGTGCTGTCACTCTTAAGGTAATCTGTGCGTGAGCGAAAGGTGTCCAGTGATTATGTTTAGCCAAGTAGTTAATCAAACCCTTGTCTGACTCTTGGAGGTCTTCTTGTACTTTAGCGAAACTGACCCTAGCTGCATTAACTACAGTCAGGTCAGTCCCCATGTGATCTACGTAGAGAGCATCCACTTAGTAGTCTACTTCTTCAGTATCAATCTTGATCCACATCCCAAAGAGATTCATCGTTCCCAAGATAGGATTAGTGCGTACACCAAGACGGTGCAGCTCATCACGTAGCTCTTTGAACTCTTCTGCAGTTATAAACACCGCTTTAACTGTTAAGTTTTTAGCAGCTGCTTCTTCCTTAATGCCTTGTAGCTTGTCCACTAGGGGTACTTCATATTCAATTCTCATCTGTCATCTCCGTGTGTTATTTCTAGTAGTGAACGACCAGCCGCTGTTACACGCCACCGTCTTCCGTAGTAGCTATGCCCTACGTGCGTTGTTAAAAGTCCTCGACTAGCCAACTCTGCTACGTGAACCGAATTAGTACGTGCAAAGTCTGACTGCAAGGTGAAAGGTTTTAGGTAGCTCCGCTGGAGAACTATCACTGATTGTTTATCCATCATGTTGTTTCCTTAATGACATTCAGCCCAATTAGCTCCGCTCTTAGCTTCACCATCTAGTGGGCATCTCCACTCGAAGTCCTCTCCCGCTTTACGGAAAGCTTCAACTGATACTTGCATTACTTCTTCTTTAAGTCCCTTTCGCACCTGCAGCTGGAACTCATCATGGACATGAGCCACCATTGCCCAATCCTTGCCGAATATATATCCTCTGGTGGATAGTTCTTGGTACAAGTTTACTGTTGCTTGCTTAACAAGTAATGCTCCTGCTGATTGTAATAATGTATTAAGGGCAGCGTGTTCAGAACGTATGTGAAGCTTACGTCCATCGATACCTATGATAAAACCTTTAGCTGCAGCTGACGCTACATCTTCACGGAGTCTCTTCAATGCGGGTGTCCTATTCAAGAAGTTTTCCTTGAGTTCTTTACCAGCCTTTGCACCTTTGCCTACGATAGTTCCAATCTTAAAGTCCCCAGCACCGTAGAGAAACGCATAGATAAAAGTCTTAGCGGTGTCTCTTGTTGGTAGACCAGCAGCTTGTTGATTGGCTGTATGTACATCACCCTCTAGAAGCAGCTTCACGTAACTACCACCGTCATATCTCGCCATGTAATGAGCAAGACACCGTAGTTCTAAACCTGAAGCATCAGCTCCAATCTGAATGAAGCCCTCATCTACGTGAAATAAAGCACGACAACGCTCACCATACAGAGCACGAATAGAAGGTACTTGGGCGACATTGGGGGAGGAGTGCGTACACCTGCCAGTGACTGCTCCGATAGTATTGACCGAACCATGGATTCTTCCTTTACGTTCTAGTTTAAGCCAAGCGTTAGCACCCTCTGCTATCATGCCGATACGCTTCTCAATGAGGAATCGTTCAGCTAACTTAGCAGCAGAAGGGTACTTCAACTTAGAAAGAACAAGCTCATCGATACGAGGTTGCCCACTTGGTGTGGTCTCTTGAGGTTCCCAACCATAGGTCTTAATCAAGCGTTCAGCTATCTGCTGTCTACTTGCTGGGTTGAACTCCTGAAGTTTCACTTTAGATAGCGGAGCACCTTCTATGTAGCCTAGTGTCTTGTTAGAACGCTTAGGTACTTGAATACCAGCATTGACATACCAAGGCTTGAACATACGGATAACTTCCACATCTAACTTCTGTCTAACTTCGGCTAACTCGGAGTACAGTTCTGCTGCATCCTTCACGTTAAACTTAAAGCCAAACTTAACTTGCAACGATATGACAAAAGCAAACCAGTGCTCGAGAACATTAGCCCGTTCGGGAATGTTGAGAGCCTGTAGCTTATGCCAGAGTGCTTCCGTTACTTCAACGTCTTGCCCACAGTAGGCTTGCATCTCTGGTGTCCATTGTTGCCAATCAGACTCTTCTGCAAAGTCTCCTTTTAAAACACCGAGTCGGTAGCCCCAAGCTTTCAAGGCATGAGAACCTCTATAGCGAGGGAGCATCCGACCCTTCTTGATTACACCTATGTCTCTAGTTTCTAAATCGGGGTAACCTATTCGTGACAAGAGCAGTGTGTCCTGCACGTTGTCTATATCGAAAGTGAACTTCGGGTAAAGCTTCTGAATGACAGGTAAGTCATAACCCACGATGTTGTGTCCTGCTATGCAGTCAGCATCCATGAGTATTCTGAGTCCATCAATCACTGGCGTAAAGCCTTCACGATCTGAACAAGATGTTACTTCACCTGTGTCTACATCTTTAATTACAAGTGAATGTATCTTGGTTGCCTCAAAGTAGAGACCGTCCGTTTCAATATCAAATAGTTTAGTACCCATATTAGTTCTCCTCTAGAGTTACTTGGGTGGTGTTTTAGAAGTCAGATTTAAGATCACCTCCTTCATCGAATCCATAATCATCAGCTTCCAGCTTGACCTCATGGAGTAACCCGCTGTCCACGTCATAGCCTAGCGGTATGGTGATACCTGTGGCTTGCCCTGTGTAGCGGTCTTTAAGTATTCTGAATGTTGTAGTCTGTCTCTCAGCTACATCTTCAGCCTGTTGATTTCTTTCCATCCCGAACATAAAAAAACTCCAGAAGCCAATAGCTCGGCTACCTTTGAAGTGACGTATAGATACACGCCCACCTTCTTCATGTGGTTTACCTTCGGGTGTTGTTAAGTGACTCACGTAGTGGACTATCAAGCCCAGCTCATTAGCTAGACCTGCAAGTTCTTTCATGATTTGTTCTAAAGATTCTTTCTCTCTAGTGGTATCAGCCATTGCTGTGAGGTGATCTAAGTAGAAGATCTTCACACCATAAGCTACGTGCATGAACCGCATCTTAGTCTTGATGATGTCCCACTCAGTCTCGCCCCATGAGTCATAGAAGTAGACTTTACCTTTGAGTCCAACTAAGGTTTCTCGTAAGTCTTTTATGTCCCACTCAGCATCAGGTACGTGATAGCGTTTACCATCTACCTTCCCAGCGATACGTCTTCCTGTATCAACAGGTTGTGCTTCCAAGTAGATAGCTCCAACAGGGAGGTTCAATTCATTAACGTCATAAGCAATCTGCTGTGTGAAGAGGTCAGTCTTACCAACCCCTGTACCTGCACCAAAGCCATACACTTCACCATAACGTCTACCGTATGTAGCCTTGGTTAATGTGGGTAAGAACCACGGTATGCCGAGTTCAATAGGCTTCTCAATCTCTTCCAATAACTCATCGATAGCTACGATGCCATCGGGTCTATACTCTTTCGCATTCCAGATAGCTTGTATCACTTCAGCACCGCGCCCTGCTTGGAGCATTTCGTTAGCATCTTTAAGGGGTAACTCAGCAACCTTACCCTTACCTATCGGTAGGAGTTCCAGAACTTTCTCAGTTGCTTCTAAACCTGCTTGATCGTTATCAAACATCAAGATGACTTCATCAAACTTCATGAGCCACTCGATGTTATTACTTATAGCTTTAACTGCAGAAGCAGCCCCAGTAGGTAGAGACACTGTTGCCCATTTGTTGCCTTGGAGTTGGCTGACGGACATACAATCTATCTCACCTTCTGTGACTACTACCTTCTTACCACCTTCCCCCCAGAGATGCTGACCAAAGAGATCTACATCTTTGAAGTCACCCTTGGTTGAGAAAGCTTTATCCCTCCCTCTAATTTTCTGTCCAACTATTTCCCGACCCTTTCGGTAAGGGGCAATCTGTACTTTCTTACCCCCTTGAGTACCAATAGCGTATCCAAACTTCTTACATGTTTCCTCAGTGATACCACGTGCAGAGATGGCCTGTATATCTCCTGAAGGGATTAAACCACTAGCTTTCGTTGTCATAGATTGTCCCTCATATTCACCATCTTCTTTACGCTTCTTGTTGCACACGAAACATGTCCCCCAACCCTCAGAGTTAATGGAATAACCATTGCTCGAAGGGCAGAAAGGGCAGTTAATGTGGTATGTAACCCATTCACTCACTCGTGTTGTCGTCATACAAAATGGAGATGAACATACCTAGAAGGTAGGGGAAGGTGACGGGCGCAATAAGGAAGAAGAAGACGGTGTCTACACCCCTGATGTAATGCCAACCATGGTACTTACCTTGGTCTAAAAGGAAGGCAGCACCGATGATGTAAGTCAGGGCTGCATAACAAGCGAGTACTACGATAAGTGTTTCAATCATAATGGTTCCTAAGCTATTGAGTAACGGGCGTAACGTTGCCCTGTAAGTGTGTTGTGTTCCATAATCGATTTAATCTTATGACCCATCTCTTTCAAGTCACAGATACGTCGAGGCAAAGACATCACGCCGAAGTCCATGAGGGCGCTACGGTGTGTGATTGAATGCCCTGCTGTGAGGTGTTTCAGAATCGTCGTACATTGCGGTGTTAGCTTCTTAGCCGCACCTGCTGTCTTTACGACAGGCTTTACGTCAGCGATAGGTGTTAAGTAGCAGATGTCTACGTGAAAGGTTTCTTCCCCAACCGTGACTAATGCATCAGGGTAATGGGAACGCTTGGCGTAATAATCAATAGCGAGTATGTGGACTTCTACCCCTGAAGCGCGTACCTCGATTGCAGGGAGAGCGCTTTCATATCCGTAGCTGGCTTGTACTGTTGCATGTGCTATCGCTTTGTCACCGATTTGAAAGGGCAGTGGGTGTTTGATTAACTTTGGTTGTGTCATATTTATTACTCACGGTTGTTGTGGCTCTAATAAGAGAAAACCCCCAGAAGAATTAACTCCTGAGGGTTTTTAGTTTTGAGTGTCCAATACTGTGGGGTATTAGATTCCTTCGATATCTAACCAATGTAGAACATCGAATGAAGGACACGCTTTAGGTGCTGCACCATTGAGATTTATTAAGTCACAATGCCCCATTACTTTTGTATCTTTGAACGTGTGCTGTAGTACTTCTATTAAATCTTTGAGAGTTACCATCTGTGCATCAGTAAAGTTATTCTCAGGTTTGTTCTCGCTATCAACACCCCCGACTAAGCAGATACCAATACTACGTTTGTTCCAGCCAGAGCCACAGTCTCCTACGTGTGCGCCCGATTTATCCAGAGGTCTACAGCGTTTACCTGCTGCTTCACTCTCTAGTGTTCCACTACGTCTAATAACGTAATGATAGCCGCAGCCGAACCAACCTTTAGCTCGATGCCACTTGTCAATATCTACTGCACCGATGTCACTCTTCGCTTGTGTAGCTGCACAATGAATAATGATGTGGTCTATGTTTCTCATTTTTTAGGTCTCGCTTGTTGTAAAGCAGCTAGGCTCTCCTCGTTGCGTGGCTCTTGTGTCCATGCCTTGGGAATTAATTTATCCGCATAAAGAAAGCCGTGCTTCTGACACCACATCGCGTATGTCGTCTTACTTCCCTTTGATATTTTAGACTTGGAATAGCTAAAGACAAACCGAATGTCTATCTCTGGATGCTGCTCTTTAATTAGTAAGTGTTTCTGGCGGTCAGCCACCATGAACCTACCTTTCGTTTCGACAATCACACCGTTTTCGAGTATCCAATCGGGTGTGTACTTGGCTGATCTGGAGGGTTTTGTGTATGAGATCTTTTCTGTCTCGTATCCAGCTTTAACTTTAAGTTCTTCGAGCTGTATACCTACCTGTTCCTCGAGACCAGAACGATATCCTTGGGCGAACCCTTGGATACCTTTCTGATTCTTGAACACCAGTTAGAAGTCACCTTGGTCATCAAAGGCACTGGCATCTGTGAAAGCCTTCTCGTCAGATTCTTCGTCAGATTCTTCGTCACTACCCTCAGCTGCGAAGCCATAAGTATCTGCAGTACCACCGCCACTACTTGATACAAGTGTTAAAACTTGAGCAGCTTTAAGTCGTAATGAGATACCAGCACCGATGAGTGCGGTATAGAAGGGGATAACTTCAAAGTTAACCATCAATTCTGAGCCACCCCAGATGGCATCGCCAGTGAAAGGACTACCTGTGTCTGTAAAGAGAGCTGGCTTCTGTGTGAAGACTTCTCCAGCGCGTGTCTTACCTGAAGCTCTTAACTTGAAATTAATTAAGACTTCACCCGTGTCATCATCAAGAGAGTAGGGCAGGTCAGCTTGTTTAATTTTCTTAGGTTTCCTAGCATCTGCTGCAGCACTCTTAGCTTCATCAGCTACCGCTTTATTATAAGAAGCTTCAGCCATGTCTGCTAAGAACTGCTCGATGCTACCTTTCGTTTCGCCTTTAGTTGTCGAGATCTCACCAGAAGGTGCAAGGCGTAGTGTTACTTTGAAGGCTCCCTCAGGATCAAACTTAGTGTCGGGTTCTGTTAGGTACGGATACACTGCAATACCTGCTGGTGTTACATATCGTGTCGCTCGTTTACGTTGTGCCATGTTGTTTTTCTCACAGTTGTCGTGTTTAAGTCTACAGTGCGTAGCGCTCTTGTAATGCGGATACGTCATATCCAAGGTCTAGCAAACCTGCAGTCATATCCACAGGTAGTGGTTCCCCGTTTCTCCAAATGCTAATAGCAGCTTGAAGCATGGGTTCTATTGTTGAGTTGATTGTCATGTTGCTTTCCTATTTTGTTTTGAGTGTCCAATACTGTGGGGTATTAGCTAAAGCCATATTCCTACTGGCTCTAGCCTTACCCATGCAGTACAAGGTTAATCCCGATAGTGGATAGTACTACGCAAAGAAATAGTCTGATTCTAAGACCATGTTCAAATCCAAAGTGCCTGTGGCTGGCAAAGGTTCAAGTAGTACACCTTCAGGGAGCTGTGTCTCTAGCTCGTTTTTGAACTTAGTGAGAACATCTGTCTCATACATCTTAATGAACTCTTCGCGTAAGTAACGTGCAAGATGAGGCACATTACCAGCGTGTGTACCGTAGCTGTCATGTATCAAAGAAAAGGATCTGATACCTTCAAGGTATGCACGGCGCACTGTAGCTCTCATATGACTAGCATCCATCGAGTGTATCCAATTGGGCGATATGCCGTTGGCTTGCTTCGCCCTATCTAACTTAGCTGAAGCTCCTGTTGCGAGTGTTAAATAATGACGCGCACCGTTGAATGTCAGATCAATGCGCTTGGTAATCATTTTTGGATACGCTTGAAGTACCACCAAACCATCAGGCGTTTCCCAGCGCACGGGCAGTTCTTCTTTAGCCGCAACCTTAGCTGCTGCTTGAAACCAATCCATAGCTTGCCTTGCGGCGACTACTACTTCAGCTACACATTCCCAAATTAACTTACCCAGATAGGCAGCTGCTTCCCAGCCCGAGCCTTCCCACGGAAACGCTTCTTTAGCTTTATATTTGAACGGTAATACAGTGTCTTGAAAGACCTGCGTTTTAAAGCCAAATTCTTTAGCACCGTAGGCGAGGGTCATGACAGGACGCTTGCAGACTTTCCTATCAATATCGTGCTGCAGCCACCCCTTTGCTATTAAGCGTACTTTATCTTCAGCATGGAATAAGTCTCCTTGTACTTTGAGCTTTACCTTCTCAGCAACCGTTCTGTAAATATCAGCTGGTAAATCCGAAGGTGTTAAGTTCACAGCTGCACCGCCCACAGGGTCGCGCAACATCCCCGAATAGTTCTGAAGCCCATTACAGCTCCCGTCCATTTGAACAGCGAGTGTTGATACGTAACCGTAACCTGCCTCCACAAACTTAGACCACTCGATACAGAAAGCTAAGAATTGTAGCGGTTTATCAGCATCAGACCACATCCGATTATCGAATGGGTTTTCAGCACAAGCTATGATTTCAGCTTCTCTTTCTTGAACCCATGCGACACGCTCCTGTAGCCTCGCTTTATCAAAACCGAAGGTGTTCGCACCGTGTATCGCAAGCCAGCCAGCCGCTTCTTCATCTTCAATCGCAACACCGTTCGCGAATAACAGTAACGCTTTAGCTAAATCAGAACCTTGGGGATTTAAAAACATCGGCACAGCATAAGCCCTACCTCTAAAGTCCAATTGATGTGGAAAAAAGATCTGGTCTTCAGGTGCGAATAACTCACCGACATACATACACTTACTGAATTGTAGCCGCAGTGATTTTAACTTTGCATTACCAGAATAATTATCTGTTGCTTGTCTTTTCCAGCTCTTGAATAGTGACATCTGTTCGTCACTCCACTCATCTCGTGGTTTATCATCGATTAAGAATTGAGGCTTGCTCGGTGCTGGTAAATCTTCAGCAGAGGGTATACCCCCGAGGCTTGAGCCATTGTCCCAAAGCTCCTGTACAATATCTAATACATCTTTGTTAATAGACCACGCTGTGTGCTGCATAGCGTTAACTGCATCGTAGACTTGCGGCATATCTTGTTCAGCTAAATCTTCTAGATAAGCTTTAGAATATGTCTTGATTAACGTCAAACGTCGAACACGCTGTGTCCAGTACCCACCGCTGTACGGCGAAGTCCATGGGCGAGGCGGTATGATAGTGGGCAAGTACATCGGAGAGAGTGCTTCACATCTATTATTTTCTTCTTCTATCCACTGCATCGTTTCGGCTGTAGCTTCAATGAAGATAGCTTCACGCTTAACATCTACATTACGTGTGACTTCTTCAACCAGACCTGTCGTTGCTACCATTATTTCTAATAACTTAGAGCCAACTAGCAGCTGTTCCCGCGCTGTCCAATCCACAGCTGCTATATCACGCCGCTTCATGTTCAATTTCATCGTCGTACGTTGTCTTCTATACGAAGTCCCGTTAACCCGCTTCTCTCTATCAACTAACCACTTGAACGCTGAACTATCTGCTTGTTCAAAGTTCTTGAATGACAGTTCATCTTCAATTAAACCCGCGATTCGACGAGCGAGAGGCACAAGCTTGTCGCCTTTCGCGATACCATCTAAGACAACCCTCGCTGTGATTAAAGCAGCAGCCTCAGCTTTGACACCTTCCAATAATTTCACAGCTGAATGCTTTCTACCTGCTTTGCCCGACTTAGCTGCATCAATGAACTCACTGATACCAACCGCTATCTTTTCAACACTGTGATTCATGAGGCGGCGCACTGTAGTTGTACCTGTTTCAGAATTCTTATCGCGTGACTTAGAGATGTTAGACCAATGTCTTTCGACACCAAGCCCTCGCATTTTCTCTTCGAGTTCAACTTGCCTGTCAAAGTCAGCTTCCCAGATAGTATCTTCTTCTATCTCTTCGATGATTCGCTCTGTTACTGTTTTGTCGCTGTTGTTGCTCATGGTGTTACCTCTTTAAGATTTATCTTTAAGTTTCATCTTCACCCCAAGACTGTGGGGTAATTAGAAAACTCCTGTGTAAAATGCCACCGAAAGTGACACAACCCGAAGGTGGATGGATTTTAGAATACAGGGGTGGATAACATAGGGCATAAAAAAACCCGAGGGTTAGCTCAGGTTACATGTAGAGGTGGATATATTTATGCGGAGTCTTTTGAATCCCACGTAGATACACCCACCTCTACTAACCCCTTGTTTTCCTTACTACTTTACTATCCATTGCTGTATACCAAAGTGAGCATATGCCACGCTTTTGCCACACTTCTGGGGCAGAGGCAGTAGCTCAAGATACTAATCCTACGCTTCTTCAATCGCTTCTAGCGCACGTATAGCGTTCACTAAATTTGAAGGTTTCAGATGAGCGTATCGCATAGTCATTGTAATATTCTTATGACCTGCTAACTCCTTCACCGAGACAATATCAACACCGCGCTGCACAAGTCGTGAACAAAAAGTATGTCTCATGCAATGCGGCACGAACTGAGGGTCAGTCATCAGCCCGAGGTGGCTACGTGCGCCATTCCAAAGGTGTCTTATCCTGTCATTCGTATATTCCCCCCAGATTTTAGAGTTAACATTCTCAGCACCCGCTGCTTGCTTCTTAAAGACAGTTAGAGCACGTGTAGTGAGCGGAATATATGACCAGCTCTTTGTTTTTGAGCGATGGACTTCTAGAACACCGTCTTTATTTAGGTTTTTAACTTTCAATGCTAGGCTCTCGCCAAGTCGTAGGCCTGTATCTATCATGAAAGCGCAGAAGTCCGCCATTTCTGGCTTACCGATGAACTTATAATAAGCAAAGAGTTCAGCTTCTTCACCGCCCGTGATATATCGCACTCTGTGGTTAGGCTCTCGCTTCCTCTCTATCTTTGGTTTTCTATCGATGTATCCACGGTCGTATGCAAAAGAAAGCATCTTAGAGATAGCTGATAATCGTCTGTTGATAGTAGCAGGGGCGAGACCTTCGGCTTCAAAAGCATATATCATGTCATCTAGTCGCTGTGCGGTTACTTCCGAAGGTGGAAGGTTACTGCCAAGCTTTTGGAGACATTTTGCAGCATTAATACACGCTGCTTCACCACCACCAGTCCCTGTCCAGTACTTACGCTCAGTTAGCTCAAAGAGAGCTTGCAGAGTGGCAGGATGGCCTTTGACAGCTGTGACACCCTCTATTATACTTTCGCCTCGCTTGAGAGCTTCCTTCGTTTTGGACTCCCAAGTAGTGGCTTCAAGGTGTGTGCCAAAGCTTTTGCGATGGCGCTGGTTTTGGAAGTTAACAGTAGCTTGGAACTTTGTACCACGTGATGTGATTGGCATTATTATTCTCCTATGCTCGAGTGATGGAATTGGTAGACATGAGGGATTCAAAATCCCTTGCCGCAAGGCGTGAGAGTTCGAGTCTCTCCTCGAGTACCAACATTAAGTTAAGCTTCATCGATAAACAGCTGCAGCGCTTTAGCTACTTGTTTACCTTTGGGCGTTAAGGTAACTATCTTGCGTCTCCGTTCCGTTGGGTCTTCGCTCGCTTTAACAAGACCTAACCCCGGTTTGTTCAAGCGGTTGAATTTTGAAAGTGCTGCGACATTACGAGAACAGCTCGATTGTCCCAACCCTGTAATTTCACCTATTTTTGCCATGTTTATTCCATTTTCATGAGCAATAGTTAAGAAGACAGCCGCTGTCTGCATTTGAAGACAAGGGTCGAGCTTTCTGAACTCTTCTGTAATACGCATTATACGTAGGTAGGCTTTATCCGTGAGCGTACTCATTTTTTACTCCTATTTTCTAAGCATCTCGTCATGTAACACATCGTTAGTGATGACAAAATGTAAACGCTGGAACAGCCAGCACTCTGAATTTATACTGTCTAGTTTATAACATTCTAACAATTTGTGAAAAGTCTTGTAGTTACCGAGTTCTACAAAGACACTATACTTATATACTTTGAAAGAGAAAGTCATCTACAACTCGCCCTGTTTTGTGTGTTTTTTCATCTTTTCTTCCTTGTATTGTGGCTCGGGTTGGGTAGTATAAGCCCTATTGAATATCAGGGTCAATAACTATCCACCAGAGCTTCTTTTGCTGGTCAACACCAGTCTAACTTTACGAATAGTACAAGACCAAAACGGCTAGAAGTACTATCTGCAATACATCCATCTTGTCTTGAGAGTTCACGCAATATAGCCCTTTTTTAGGAGGCTTTTAGTATCCACTCTCGCGACTATATCTGAGAAACCCGCAGCGATCAACCTATTGTAGTGCTTTGTTTTCCTAAGCATCTCGGGCGTTAACTCGAGTTGTTTTTGAGCTTTCATATGACGCTTCATTTAGTAACCCCCTGTTAACTCAAAGAAGCTCATTGTGCCGACAGCCGTGAACAGCGCGAAGACGACAAGCATCATTATGACGTTCTGAAGGCGTGAAGGTGGCCTGTTGTTATCGTAGTTATTCATGTTATAAACCTCTGCTAGTTGTATCTGACAACATTGTCACTCGTGAAGCCTCGTGAGAAGCTCCACTGATCACAAAGCTGCTAGTACTCAAAGCCAACGAAAACGACAGTTGTGCCTTTGAGTTCCAACTCTCTGCTGATGTCTGACTCATCACCGCAGCAATAGCGCTTGATTGATCTGTCATAGCTGCCCCGTGTGTAGACCTTCGCGGCCGTCTCTGAGCGCTTGAAAAAGACACCTAGGGCTAGATCTTTAAGGTAATAACATTCGTTGTTCGCGGTTACTTTTAATGACATTTTTATAGATCCTTTAGTGAACATGTGAAGGTGTTACCGTTTCGCGTCACGGTGTTGAAATGTGCAGATAGGACGGCTTCGTAGTCCTTAGCTTTTGCGTTGCGTTGGTAACCTCTTGAGGTCTCTTTACCCACACCAGAGCGGTCACCTTCGTAGACTGAGACGTGGACATCAGCACCAGACAGGGCGGCAATGTTATGAAGCACAAGCACAACACCGTCGAGAAGCTCGGGAGAGTGCAGAACATTCAAGACATTAGCGCACAGGACAACCTCGGCAAGCTCGCAGTAATCAATGGAGTGGTCGTTCCATTCTTTTGAGAAGTGAAAAGGGTCGAAGCGGATAACGTCATAAGCTCCCCGCGAGAGAAGCGCGTCTCGGCCTTTGGTGTACTTTCCGCAGCCGTAATCGAAAACTGTCAGGCCTTGGACTTTCACTGTTCTGTGAAGCGCTGGGCATTGGTTTTGAGATGTCGCTGCTGATGTTATTTCTTGTATCATTTTGTTTTCCTTTTGGGTGGTTGTGGGTGGTTAACTCGTGAAGCCTCGTGAGAAGCTCCACTGATTAACTTTCCAGAGGTGGGTAGGATTAGGCCGCAAGAAGAGCCTTAGAACCTGCATTAACGACACCTTTTGAGCCGTGGACATTGATAACAATTGTCCCTGAGTTTTTACCAGATGAACCTTTGCAAGCTCCACAAGCTTGGCAAGAGAGACCGACGGTAGTAGCAGGACAAACAACCTCTTTAGGCATGATAGGCATGTCTTCTGTTTTTACTCTGAAAGTTCTCCAGCCTTGAGCCATAGCTTCATCACGTTGTTCAGCACTGTCAGCCGATGCCATGCAAAGGTTCTGAAGTTCTGGAGCTGAACGCCATTGGTGGGTGTAACCTGTCCAGCCTGAAGCGTTACTTGTTAACATTTTCCAGATTGAAACGGGGACAGCTGCAGGGTCGCCATAACTACCTAATCGCACCATGCGGCCAGCTCCCGCTTCTCTGATTTCATTAAGTGATAACTCTGGATAATTACCCTTGTGAAAGGCCTTGTAAACGCTCAGAGGTGCTTGATGTACGGTGACATAACAACCACGGTCTTTACCGTTAACACCTCTCAGAGGACAATCACCGCAGATCGCACTGTCAGCACCCGTTTTTACAGCTTCTTGTGGTGTCATGTCTTCACGTATGATCCACGTCTGCAACATGTCACCCGTTTTGCTGTTGGCTGAAGCCTTGGCTAGTCCTGTGACCACCACAACTATGGGCGATCCGTCGAGCAGTGATTTACCACGATAAAGAACCGCACCGTTTGGTTTTTTGTTAGTTAAGTTCATGTTGTTATTCTCCAAGCTTTAAAGTAAGTGCCAAAGGTAGGAAGATCACAATCAGTAAGGCTAGTGAGAGGGTAAGTGTTAAGTCGTTCATGTTGTCATCCTATATAGTAGAGCGAGACCAGTGCCGCTCTGTTGGATCCTACTATCCAGACGTGGATCAGATAAAGCAAGCACAAAAAAAGAAATAAATAGAAATGAAACCATAAGCTGTTGAAACTTAAGGAAAAGATAATTTAGATTAATCTAAGGTTGTGGCTAGTAATAAGGCTAAAGCTTGGATCCAGCGGCGGATAATACATCTTATAGGAAGGGCTGATTCTATGCGGTTATGGCAGAGGTTGTGGCAGTGGTTGTGGCAGAGGTTGTGGCCTGTGGTTATGGCTTGATGTTATGGCTTGAGGTTATGGCTTGAGGTTATGGCTTGATGTTATGGCTTGAGGTTATGGCTTGAGGTTATGGCTTGAGGTTATGGCTTGAGGTTATGGCTTGAGGTT
>OJFK01000060.1_pt1 | contig 39678 bp, 30 predicted proteins | sample 1594101 | NCBI WGS metagenome assembly OJFK01 (sample SAMN05416723, study PRJEB24817) | seawater metagenome | isolation source: Sea water | place: Canada:Atlantic | collected 2013-07
TCAGAACCATGGTACATTTAATGCAACTATCGATTGGGGAGATGGCTCTACCTCTACAGTCACATCATATAATGACGCCGACTTAGGGCATACATATGCATCTGCTGGCGACCATCTTATAAGTATTTCAGGCGTCTTCCCAAACATCTATATGTATAATGCAACACCGGCTAATAGATTGAAGGTAAAACAAGTCCAAAACCTTGGTAATATGGGGTGGTTACGTTTGAACCGAGCTTTTCATAGCTGTGCTAACATGACAACATTTGTGGCAGGAACTTGTGATACTTCAGGAAATCCGTATACGGATTTTATGTTTTATGGATGTACCAACCTTGGTAGTGTTAATGTAAGTGGCTTTGATACATCTAATGTTACAAATATGAACGGAATGTTCATGTCGGTGGAAAATATTCTTTTTTTAGATGTGTCTTCCTTGGATACATCATCGTGTACAAATATGTATCAGATGTTTAGACGATGCAACGCTCTTCAAACACTTAACGTGAGTGGCTTTGATACATCTAATGTTACAAATATGCAGTATATGTTTGAGACAAATTATGCTATGACGTCATGTGATGTGAGTGGATTTAACACATCTAATGTTACAAATATGCAGTTTATGTTTTCACGATGCTATGCTATACCGTCAATTGACGTAACCAACTTTAACACATCTAATGTTACAAACATGTATGCGATGTTCCACGAAATGAGGTTAATAACATCACTTGACGTAACCAACTTTGATACATCTAATGTTACAAATCTGGCTCATATGTTTAGTGCTCAGAGTGTTATGACATCTCACGATTTGAGCAACTTTAATACATCGTCGTGTACTCGCATGGACAGAATGTTTAATCGATGCAGTGATCTCACATCACTTGACCTAAGTAGCTTTGATACATCTAATGTTACAAATATGAACGCAATGTTTGAAAAATGCTATGATCTCACATCACTTGACCTAAGTAGCTTTGATACATCTAATGTTACAGATATGAACAGTATGCTTCGAGAGCTCACAAATATGCCTATACTTGATTTGAGTAACTTTGATACTTCTCTTGTAACAGATATGTGGGCGATGTTTTATAGAACTATAAATGTGACTGACATTATAGGAATTGAAAACTTTAATATTGAGGCTCTAAATCAAACGGATCATTTGCAGTATTTCTTTTCGGCAGGCACTCTGCCAACAGCTCGATATGACGCACTGCTAATTAATTGGGATGCGCAAGATCCATTGGACAATATGATCTCAGTAGATTTTGGTAATTCCACATACACCGCAGGTGGCACAGCAGCCGCGGCACGAGCTAACCTGATTAGCACTGACGGATGGGCAATAATAGATGGAGGAACAGCATAATGTCTATATTAACTAAAACAGAAGGCTATTTTATTATTGGTGCAAGTGCTGTTGAATTGGATGGAAATGTACTATCATGTCGTGATGATGCTCCAATACAAGAATTTGATAGTAAAGAAGAAATGATTTTAGCACACTTAACTCAGTTTCCAGATCAGTACAAGTATAGCAAGGGAATTGATGAAGTTGATCAAGAACCATATTTACACCACTCTGACGAATTATAAACTCTTAAAAATAGTTGCAGTTTCTAGTAAGCGATAAATAAATGTGATACAAATAGGAGTACTATACATGCCAATTGGTAAAATTACAAGTAATAGTTTGGCTGCTGAAGCAGTTACAATTACTAAAATAGCACCTGGTGCTGTCGATGGCAGGATGAGTGAAATTACTGCTAATAAATTACACACAACACTTGATTTAAGTACCAAAACACTTACGCTACCACAAGAAAGTGTTACTGCCCATCAGTCCGCTCTAAGTTTAACAAAATCACAAATTAGTGATTTATCAGATTTATCTACCAACAGCGATAATTTAACAGAAGGCAGTACAAACTTATTTTTTACAGACGCTAGAGCAGATGCAAGAGCTCAGATAAAAATTGATGCTATTGTAGGATCTGCGCCAGGTACATTAGACACATTACAGGAACTGGGTGCTGCTCTAGGAGATGATCCTAACTTTGCAACGACCCTTACAACCAGTATTGCTACTAAGTTGCCACTTGTTGGTGGCACTATAACTGGACCGCTTCAATTAACAACTGGACCGCTTCAATTAACTGCTCCAGGCACGCCTACAATTACTAGTCCTACTAGTATAATTATTAATGCTGATAGTGGTAATGGAATAATTAATTTTAGCGGAAGTAAAGTTATGAACCTAGGCGACCCTGTTAATTCTCAAGATGCTGTGACAAAGTCATATGTTGAATCATATGTTGATAGTATGATCTATAAAGATTCGGATGTTGATACTCTTTTAAACACTGTCTTAGCAACAGCAGGTCAAGTTTTATCATGGAATGGAACCATTTTTACTTGGGTAACACAATCTAGTGGTGGTGGTGGTGGTGGTGTTAGTGGTAATACCACAGTTGATACAATTTACGTTGAAGAGGATATTAAATTTTTGGAGTCTGGTGCTATATTGACTACTGACCCCCCGCACTATCAATTTGGCCTGTTTGATGGACAACAGGTAGAGCCAATATTTCCAGAAAGAATTTATTATGAAGAAGTGGTTCATACAGCCGGCTTATCCCCTTTCCCCAATGTGTTTATCATGATGATGCCCGTGCCGCCTGCTATAATATGGTCAAAACCTAGATCAGAGGTAGCTAGCGTTGCGGTGACAATCCACTTATCCACATATGCAGCGGATATGTCGGCCCGTAATCTCTTTGGCAGCGCCTTAATTAATTCTCAGATAATCCAAGGACACATTATACACGATGACACTACTCCAATTTTTACAATTACTAGCAATGTTTGTACCACACCTGGCACTGACCTTGCAACAGTTACAGTAACTATGGATGCAGGAGAAGAGTTGAAGTTAATAGTTACACACCCAGGCACATATGATATGGTTCGAGTTGCTGTTCACAGTAAATTTGCACTACGTTATGAACTGACCCCATATAATTAAGATAAGATAAAATAAAATGACAGAAAAATATTACACATTAGGCACTCATACTTCTGAACAATGGGTTGAATTGCACGCAGAATTGATTGCAGATGGAAACACATACACTAGTGTTCCAGCTAGAGAAGTTACAGTAGAAGATGATAGATTACATAGTCCTACAACCGGAAGTTACTTGCTTACACTAGAAGAAGCAACTGAATTACAAATCGATGAACGTGTAAAGTTTATTAATGAGAGCCCAGAAAAATATCCTGAAATTTATATGCCATCTTCAGAGGATTTGACATGCGGCACCAGTGGCACACCAACAGATAGATATACAGCTTTGTACAACAACTGGAGTCAGTGGGTCAATGGAAATCTGGTTTATTCTTTTTTCACCGATGTTGAACCCACATTAAATAGACAAGGTACTTTTTTTAGATTCTTATCATTTGTAAAGCCTAACCACTATACCGTTGGTAAGACGAATCCTTTTAACACTCCTAAGCTACAGCAAGCTGGCGCTGGCGAGAACGTTGATTTAATTGTACCTGATAATGGATGTTGGCTTGGTCATGTAGAGTTTATCAGCAGGGGTGTTACAAATGCAGTGAACCCAGATGACTATATTGGCAGTAATGTACTTCCTGGCAATGGATATTGCGATGTTCTCGATCTTGTGCTAGATGCTCCTTATTACATAGATCCAAATTATTTCAATGCTGATCCTACTAATAGATTAATGGCACGTTGGGATGGCACAATTGTCCCTGTAGAGAGTGTTGCTATAGAGTGGTGGAGGGATCCTACACAGCGTAGTATTTCCTTTGCATCGTTTGGTAATATATATGTAAGTCCTAACTATACCAGAGATACAGCCAATGGATCCAACAGCACACTTCCTAGTGAAGGTACACACGGCACACAGTGCGCTGCTTTAGCATTTGGTCGAACTCAAGGTTGGGCATACAACGCTAACAAGTGGGTTATGAATCTATTTGGAGATAATAATGTGGGAAGTTTAGGTACAGGTCTTGATGTACAAAAAATATTTCATATTCATAAACCTGTAAATCCTATCTATAATAGCAAAGATCCAACATTAAGTTCCAATAGCTGGGGTATTAGAGGAAACAAATCAGGCGATGGTTATTATTATTGGAGAACGGATTCACCTGTTAGTTATACTCGCTACACCGAACCTGCGTTTATAGATGTTTTAGGCATGCGAGGTGATGGTGGTCGTTGGAAGAGTGAATTGCACGATAACTCTATAACACAAGCTGGAGATGAGCTTACTCAAGCTGGTGTTATATGTATTGCTGCCGCAGGAAATAGTGGACAGCAATTGGTTAATCCAGATCATCCCAATTATGATAACCATATTAATTATAACAACACTACACCACTATATTCAATAAGGCGTCTGGAGGGACCTGGTCCCCTTGGTGGTTGGAAGTCAATCGCCACAACTAACAGGCGTGGCTGGCCTGGGCATATGGGTAAAACAGAAAGTCAAACTTTTCAAGGTAATACAACAGTTAAATTTCCTGTAATTCAGGTGGGTGCGCTGGAAAGTAATACTGGAAGTAACGAAGAAAAAATAGCAGATTATAGCGACAGAGGTCCTGCAATTGATTTATTTTCATCTGGGGCAGGAGCAATGGCTGCAACTGTTGACACTTATTCAGCTTCAAGTGTTCCTACTATACAACGGGTTGATGGTGTATATTCTGCGCTTTCGGCAGGTGCAACAGATTTATCTCAGATAGGTGGATGTAGGGATACAGAATTTACGGGTACCAGCGCCGCTTGTCCTGTGGCGGCAGGTTTTCTTGCATCTGTTATGCAGTATAACAGAGATTGGACATACGAAAATTTACGCACCTGGATCGAAACAAATGTGACATCTCAGTCAACACCAACTATGTACCATGGTGTTGAACCGACCACTCCAACAGATATGAACTGGAAGTACGAATATTACTCCAATGGCGGTGTTCGCTTCTACAGAAACTATAGTTTACAAGGTGCTCCTAGCAGAGTTCTTTACAATGCAAGTATACCTGTATCTACAGCTTATGGTGTTCAAGTTGGTGATCTGCCACCTGCACCTACACCTTATAGTATATCAGGTTCTCTTACAATAAATGGGCTAACATTTTCTCTGTTCGATGCTAATCTTTTATAAAAATAATATAATAGTACAATGTCTAAATAAGCGATAAATAAGTGTAATACAGATATAGGATCGATTACACATGGCTATTGATAAGTTAACAACCACCAGCTTTTTAGACGAAAGCGTAACCAATTTAAAAATTGCTGTAAGTGCTAGAGCAAGCACAGTAATATCTAGTGCTAGTGTAGGAGATCTTAGTGATGTAGATATTACTACATCATCTCCATCTAGCGGGCAAACACTAGTATGGGATAATGCTAATAGTAAGTTTATACCAGGTACTAGCTTTAGTCAAAGTGACTTTGATAATGCGTTAACAGCATCTGATACAGACGACCTAAGTGAAGGAACTACAAACCTTTATTATACTGATGCTAGAGCAGATGCTAGAGTAGCTTTAGTTATAGATTCAGCACCTGCTACCTTAAACACACTAAATGAATTAGCATCCGCCTTGGGCGATGATGCTAACTTCAGTACAACTGTTACAAACTCAATTGCCGATAAACTACCACTAGCCGGTGGTACAATGACTGGCAATCTTACTCTTGGTGATAACGTTAATTTATACTTAGGTGATTCCAGTGACGCTTCATTAGTTTTTGACGGAACGGACACTAAACTCACTTCTCAGGGCGAGTTAATACTTAATGGCCAAACTGGTATTACAATTGATTGTAATAATGTGACCAATCAACCTGTGCTACACATAAGTGATATGGGAGCTGGAAACACCGGTATTTTATTAAGTAGAGCATCTGGTGGGAGTATCATGTATGGTCAGAGCATGGATCATTCTAGGCCATTGGCCATTAAAGGAACAAACAAAAGTCTTGGCTTTGTAGTTGCAGGTGGTCAAGGAAACGCATCTTATGCGGCTTTTGATTTTACCATAGATGCTAACGCATCAATCCGACATCCAGCAGTTATGGGTGTACGTTCTCCAAATAACAACGCACTACTATTCCAAGGAGAACAGTCTGATAGTACAGTGGTTTTCTCTGTAGATTATGATGGTAATATTGCCACATCTGGTACAGTAGATGGACGTAATGTAGCTACAGATGGCACTAAACTAGACACAATAGAAACAAATGCTAAAGATGATCAAACAATTACTGCAGGCGCAGGATTAACTGGTGGTGGTACTGGAGATGTAACACTAAGTCATGCTGCTACATCATCACAGGTTTCTTTAAATAACTCAGGTAGAACGTATATACAAGATATTACGCTTGATACTTATGGACACATTACTAGTTTAGCTACTGCCACTGAAACAGTTACTAATACTAATTTAACACATACTGGTGAAGTAACAGGTTCTACTTCTCTTACAATAAGTGACAACATAGTAGATGAAGCAAACCTTAAAGTGTCAAATGCTCCTACTGATGGATATTTCCTTTCAGCACAATCAGGTAACGCTGGTGGATTAACATGGGCCACAGTGCCAGCTGGATATACAGATAGCGACGTAGCTTCATATTTAAGCACAAATGATTATGATACATCTACAAATATTATTGCTGCTATTACTGACAGCGCACCAGGTACACTAGACACATTAAATGAATTGGCGGCGGCACTGGGCGATGACGATAACTTCAGTACAACAGTTACAAACAGTATTGCTACTAAACTACCATTAGCAGGCGGTACACTTACAGGTAATGTTAACTTTAATGATTTCAGAGAACTGTCCTTTGGTGCTACTAATGATTTAAGGATTTACACTGAAGGCACTGGAGCATTTATACGAACCAATTCTGGTGATATGAAAATCAGAATAGCAACTGGAAATATATTATTTCAAGGTGCTGACGGTAGTGATACAATGGCCAAGTTTACTCACAACGGCGCAACAGAACTTTATTATGATAATGCTAAGAAGATTGAAACAACAGCCACAGGTATTGACGTAACAGGTACAGTAGATGGACGTGATGTAGCAACTGACGGTACTAAATTAGACGGCATAGCTACATCAGCTAACAATTACTCACATCCCAACCATTCAGGCGAAGTCACATCATCGGGTGATGGTGCTACAGTTATAGCTGATAATATAGTTGATGAAGCTAACTTAAAAGTAAGCAACACACCTACAAACGGATATGTCTTAACTGCACAATCAGGAAATACTGGTGGTTTAACTTGGGCGGCGGCTTCTGCCGGTGACTCTACAAAACTACCTCTAGCTGGTGGCACTATGACAGGTGATATTCTGTATAGTGATGGTATTAAAGCTAAGTTTGGTGCTGGGTCTGACTTCCAAATTTACCATGATGGTACTACTAACAAATCTCATATCACAGAAAGTGGCGCTAGTCATTTAGTAATACAAGGCCAAGAAATACAGTTTAAGAATGCTTCTGGGACTAGCTTGTTAGATTTAAACTCTGCACAAGTTGAGTTAAAATTTAACGGCTCTAAAAAGATGGAGACAGAGACTAACGGAGTAACTGTTACTGGAAATGTTACAGTTACAGGTACAGTAGATGGACGTGATGTAGCAACTGACGGTACTAAATTAGACACAATAGCAACAAATGCCGATGTAACTGACACAACTAACGTAACAGCCGCAGGCGCATTAATGGACAGCGAAGTAACTAACTTAGCGCAAGTAAAAGCATTTGACAGTTCGGACTACGCTACATCAGCTCAGGGAACAACTGCTGATGCGGCTTTACCAAAAGCTGGCGGTACTATAACAGGCGATATCTTGTATAATGATAACGTCAAAGCTAAGTTTGGTACTAGTAATGATTTAGAAATTTATCATGATGGGTCTAATAGTTATATTCATGATAGAGGGGTAGGCAACCTTAACATCAAAACTAATGTTTTCCGTGTTTATAATGCGGGTGGTACTGAGATTATGGCTAACTTCATTCAAAATGGCGCTGCTGAATTATACCATGATGCCATTAAAAAATTCGCAACATCAGCCGCAGGTATTGATGTTACTGGTAATATTGTAGTATCAGGTACAGTAGATGGTCGTGATGTAGCTACAGACGGTACTAAGCTGGATGGAATCGACGCATCTGCCGACGTAACTGACACAGCTAACGTCACTTCCGCAGGCGCACTCATGGACAGTGAGGTTACTAACCTTGCTCAGGTCAAGGCCTTCGACGAGACGGACTACGCCACCGCAGCACAAGGTACACTTGCAGGCAGTGCCGTACAGCCCAACGACAGCCCTACGTTGGGTGGTCTGACCGTTGACGGTACAGATACTGAAGTTCTTATCACCGAAGATAGTGAAGGTTCTGCAACATTACGTTTCGCAGATACCCAAGCCGACCCTGCGCAGTCATACGCTATTGAATATGATACGTCTTCGAACAAAACCAACTTCAAAATAAACAACACACAACGTGCCAACTTTAACTCAAGCGGCGACTATATGGTCGGGCCAGCGACCGCCGACAGTCCTTTTGTAATCTATAACGGCAACAACGATGCCACAAAAGCTGGTGTTGGCTTGCGCCAGACAGGCTATATTGGCGTTGCTCGTATGAACGACCACGCAATGATGTTGAACCGCATGGGCAGCGATGGTTTGACGATGGGCATACGGAACGACGGTACGTTCGTAGGTGGTTTAGGTAATGTCGGAGGGGAACTAACTTTCCATGACTCTACTAGCGCAGAGGCTATGCGCCTCGACTCGTCGGGCAATCTAGGTATTAACAACACTAACCCTTCGTCTGCGTTAGATGTTACGGGTTCAATCGCTGTCTCTGGCACTGTAGATGGTCGTGATGTAGCTACAGACGGTACTAAACTAGACACAATAGCAACAAATGCTAATGATTACACACATCCAAACCACACTGGCGAAGTAACATCAACAGGTGACGGCGCAACAGTTATTGTTGATAATGTTGTTGATGCAGGAAACTTGAAAGTTACAGGTAACGGTACTACTACACAATTCTTAAGATCAGATGGAGACGGTACATTTACTTGGGCTACTCCAGTAGATACAAATACAGTATACACACACCCAACACATCCAGGCGACGATGCTTCTATTGATACAGGTGCTCTTACAGGAGCAGTTGTAATATCAGATTTAGACTTTAATGTTACAACAGACACACTAGGTCATGTTACAGATGCTAATGCTACCGTCGCTACTAGAACGTTAACACTTGCTAATTTAGGTTATACTGGTGAAACAAATGCCACAGCGGACCAAACTAAAGCTGATATTGAAGGTCTTAGCATTGAATTGCCTGCGGCAAACTTAACTGGTACAATAGCTGCAGCTAGACTCTCTACAGCAACTACACAAGTAGAGAGTGATGATAGTACAAAGATTGCTACGACTGCTTATGTTACAGATAAAATTACTACACTTATTGGCGGTGCGCCAAGTACACTAAATGATCTTAATGAACTTGCGGCTGCTATAAACGATGATGCTAACTATAATACCACTCTCACTACAGCACTAGGTACTAAGTTACCACTCGCAGGCGGCGCAATGACTGGTCCAATTACGACCAGCAGCACATTTGATGGTGTAGATATTGCGGCACGAGATGCTGTGTTGACTTCTACTGCAGCTATTGCTGCGGCGGCATTGCCGAAAGCCGGTGGTACTATGACTGGCGATTTACAACTTTATAAAGCTACGCCCATTATTACTCTACAAAGAAGTGATAATACAACGTTGCCAGGGTTAAGTTGGCAAGGTGCAGGTGGTGCAGAAGCGGCAAGTATAAAACTGGATGGCACAAGCGGAATGACGAACTCGCTTATTATGAGTACATATAATGGCTCAACTATGGCTGAAAGATTGAGACTTATGACTTCAGCCGCTGGTGGCATATCCGTAACAGGTAATATAGCAGTTACAGGTACAGTCGATGGTGTAGACATTGCGGCACGAGATGCAATACTAACTAGCACAACTACTACCGCTGGTGCAGCACTACCGAAAGCTGGTGGTGCAATGACGGGTAACATTACTGGCCTCACAGCTTTAGACGTAACAGGCATTGTGGAGGCTACATCAAGTGTCAACGGCGAGTCTTCTCCAATTATAGCAGCTAACAAAGATATAACGGCTGGAACAAATCAAAACGTAGGCTATAACTTTGGACTATCTCGTAACAGTGGAGCACATAAACCACAAGCAGGACGTATTGAAGTTGGACGTAATCTAGACTGGACAAACGATGATACTAAGGTTGACTCGTATATGAGCTTTAGTGCTTATACTAATAATGTGTTAACTGAGCATATGAGACTCATGCCCACAGGAAACGTGGGCATTAGAACAACTATGCCAAACGGCAGCTTAACTATTGCTGATGGCAATCGTGCCCAGTTTGAATTTTATCCTGAGTATACCACCGACACCAACTTAATTATGAACTACGATAGAACGACAACTAGTTACCAAAATCTTATAACAAGAGCTGCAACGCACCAATTTACTATTGGCGCTGACGAGAGAATGCGCATCGACTCATCAGGCCGTGTTGGCATCGGAACAACATCTCCAGGTAAGTTGTTAACAGTTCACTACGATGCTCCTGCTTATGATACCGTTGATGATGTACTGAGATTAGTTAATAAATTTACTTCGACAAATAACGCAGCCTCAGCCCTAGCAGGTAGTGGTCCCGCCATTGTATTTGCTGGAGGAATTGGAGACAACCAAACAAGAGACAGAGCTAGAATAGTCGCCCCTTACGAAGGTAGTAATGTCTCAGGACTAGCTTTCCATACTCAAAACACTGCCGATATTATTACTGAAAAAATGAGAATCCAAAATAACGGCAACGTTGGTATTGGTACAACTAGTCCACAGAAAAAATTAGAAGTTACGGGCGATCTTCAACTTGACGCAACCAATGCTAGTATTTGGTTAAAGTCTGGCGCCGCTGGAACTGCAGGTAAGATAAACTGGACATACAACACTGATGCCACAGTATACGCTTCTGCTGGAATAGATTACGACACTAGAGCAACAACCGGATTTCACTTAGATGCAGGTTATCCAATTACTATTGATTCTGCCTCAAGTACTGGTATTAAATTTATAACTGCAGGATCTCAACGAGCTGTTATTAATAATAGTGGACTAGACGTAACAGGCACAGTGACGGCTGATGGGCTGACTGTAGACGGGTTACTTATAGGTGGCATAGGCGCAGCTACAACTGCTGGTACACTTGATTGGAACGATAGTACTAATGCGAGATCTGGCCAAGGGCACACGCTACTACTAGGTTCAGCTACAAATGGGCCAAGCGGCGGCTCGTACTACCATCCCTTTAGTTTTGAATACAATACTAAAGGTGGTACTGGTAATATGACCCAGTTTGCTATTCCATATAATAACGCAGAAGGAGTTTATTTCCGATCAAGATACTCTAGTGTTTGGACTGGGTGGAATGAAATGTGGCATTCAGGCAACGATGGCACAGGCTCAGGCTTAGATGCTGATTTACTTGATGGACAACACGGCAGTTATTACCAAAAGAAAACAACAGTACAAGATGCGGCACCAAGTGGTGCTACTGGTGACTTATGGTACGAAAGTGACACTGGTTCATTTTATGTATATTATAGCGGCGCATGGGTTGATGTTGCTCCTGGTGTTGAAACTAATACTAATTTACAAATTAATAGTTTGGGTGTTGGTACAGCAGCAAGTGGTACAGCAGGCGAAATACGTGCTACTAATGACGTAACAGCGTACTACTCAGATGAAAGACTTAAAGATTTCCATGGTAATATTGATAGCGCATTAGATAAAGTTAATCAACTAAATGGGTATTACTTTACAGAAAATGAAACAGCTAAAGAACTAGGGTATGATAACGATAAACGTCAAGTTGGCGTAAGCGCACAAGAAGTACAAGCAGTACTGCCAGAAGTAGTTGCTGCAGCTCCTATTAGTGATGAATATTTAACAGTTAAATATGAAAAGTTAGCACCACTGTTTATTGAAGCGATCAAAGAAATTGATAAGAAGTATCAAGATAAAATTGATATGCTTATGGAAGAAATAGAAAAACTTAAAGGTAATTAATTATGGCAATTTCATTTCCAGGCAGCAAAAGCAATGGGCAAAAATTTACACACGGAAATAAGTCATGGACTTGGAATGGAGCCTCCTGGAAAGGCGCTACATCAGTGGGCGGCGATGCTGTAACATTAGGTGGTACGTCAGTTTCAAGTTTCCTACGCAGTGATGCTGATGATAGTACAACAGGTAATCTTTCAATGGAAAGTGGTCAATTAAAACTGGCCAACTTGGCAGCTGATCCTAGTACACCAATAACTGGAGGTATGTATTATAACACTACAGATAATGTTGCTAAAATATATAACGGAACCAGTTGGATAGGTTTTGCAACTTATGCTACTTTTTCAGGAAACGGCGGCAATTTTACTTATAATTTTACTGATAGTAACGATGTATCATACAGAGTACATGCGTTTACATCATCAGGAATATTTCAAAAGGGCGATAACAGTCCCATTGATATTATGATAGTAGGTGGAGGCGGAGGCGGAGGTGGTTCCACAGCCGGAGGCGGAGGCGCAGGTGGGTTGATTAACCATTCACTTACACCAACCGTCGGTGACTATAGTATTATAGTAGGCGCTGGTGGATCTGGAAGCCAAGTGTCTAACGACGGTGCCGTTAATAACACCAACGGGGGTTATTCAAGTGCCTTTGGTTATACAGCACTAGGCGGTGGTTATGGGTTTTCAGGCAGACCATCTGGATCTAGATTAGCCAACAGCGGAGGATCCGGCGGAGGTGGTGGATACTACAATGGTAACGATATTATAGATCATACACATTCGGGCTCTGGAACAGTTAATCAAGGTAATCGTGGAGGTTTCAGCGTCAACACCAGCCTATGGGGCGGAGCCGGAGGCGGCGGCGCAAGCAGCGTAGGTATAGACCAGGGTTCAACACGAGCAGGTGGAGCAGGAACAGATATGAGTAGTTTTTTTGGTACAAACTTTGGCGTTAGTGGATTTTTTGCTGGTGGCGGAGGTGGCGGTCAATACAATACTTCGGCTAATACTCCTGGAGGTTCTGGCGGCGGCGGTCAAGGTGGATCCGGAATAGGAACACTTTATCCAACAGCAGGAACTGCAAACACTGGTGGCGGCGGCGGCGGCGGTGGCACATATGGCCCCAACATTGCTGGCGGCGGTGCAGGTGGATCCGGTATAGTTTTAATTAGGTATGAGATATAACATGGCACATTTTGCAAAAGTTTTAGACAATAGAGTAATAAATGTAATCGTTGCAGAACTCGATTACTTTGATACTTTTATTGATAGTAGTCCTGGAGAATGGATTCAGTGTTCCTACAATACACACGGTGGAGAACATTATGGACCTGACAGACAACCTGATGGAGGTACTGCACTAAGATATAATTATCCAGGTGTAGGATACAACTACAATCCTGTTGATGATGCATTTTTTCCAGATCAGCCATATCCTTCTTGGACATTAGATAAAACCAAATATCTTTGGGAATGCCCAGTTGCTGCGCCAGATACAGAAAATTTTTATAGTTGGAACGAAGATACACAATCTTGGATACTACTATCTGAATAACTTTTAAAAAAATATTACCTAAAAACCATATATAATAGACTAAGTCAAACAACCCTAGGTCTATATATTGCTTGACATAATATAGCCAACTTAAAAACTAACAAGACAAGTATAAATATACATAAGCAATCTTTAAGGATATACGTATGGCATTAAGTAAAGGTTTTGAACTCGCAAAATTAGGCAGTGGACTAGATGTAAACCAATCAACAGGCGAAGTAGTAGCTATTTCCATGGATACAGATGTTGTATCCGAAGGAACTACTAATATATATTTCACAGACGCAAGAGTAGACAATAGGGTAGCTAGTTTATTAGCTGGAGGCACAACAGGTAATATTGTTACAACTGGCTACATAGCTGGCCCAGCAACATTTACAATTGATCCAGCAGGTGTTGGAGATAACACAGGTACAGTTGTTATAGCAGGTAATTTACAAGTAGATGGTACACAAACAACAATTAATAGTACAACACTTGATGTTGATGATTTAAATATTACAGTAGCAAGTGGTGCCGCTGATAGCGCAGCCGCTAATGGCGCTGGACTAACAGTTGACGGTGCTGGTGCTAACATTACGTATACACATGCCACAACTAGTTGGGACTTTAATAAAGATATAAACGTAACAGGCACTACAACAACTGATCAATACTTATATGTTAATAGCCCTAACGGAACACAGCTTCAGCTACGTTCAGAAGATGCATATACTACTTTAGCTGCTGGAAATAGAAATCTTAATATTTCTGCTAATAGAACTATATTTTTAGATGATGCTTTTGCAGAAGTAATGAGAATTAATGATGATGGTAATGTAGGTATTGGCACAGCCGCACCTTCACATCCGTTGCACGTTGCTGGTAATATTGCTTTTGAAAATGGTGATGGGCTTATATCTAAAAATGTTGCTGGCTCAACAAGAACACTCTTAACATTAGATACAACCAATCGTTTAAGAATTAAAGGTAACGCTCCAGAAGCAGTAGATTCTGAGATAGGACTTACTCTAATTGATAATGGTAATGTTGGCATTGGCATACTTGCTCCAGTGACTGCTCTACATGTTAGAGGTACAGCATCAGCAGTAGGAGCTACTCGTTCTGTAGTTACTCTTACAGATGATACTGCGATGGGAATAAATGTTGGTAGTGGTGTTGCGTTTAGAGGATTATATACTTCAGCAGGCGCAGAAGCTAATTATGGTGGAATTTTTGCTGGTAAATCAAATGCAAACTCTGGTAACGCAAATGGATATCTATCTTTATCATACTCTGCCAGTGGCACATTAACCGAAGGTATTCGTATTAGTGAAACTGGTAACGTTGGTATTGGTGACTCCACACCAACTGCAAATGGATTAACTCTTTTTAGTTCAGTTACAGGAGCAACAAGACTAAATTTACATATTGGCGGCAGTGGTACTGTGCCAAACTCAGGCAGTTATAATACAATATCAAACAACCAGCACGCTGATATATTAATTTCGTCTAACGCTTATATAAACGGTAACGGGAATCCTGTTATAACATCCACTCATGGTAATATGGGTGGAACAGGTATAAAAATTTCTGGTGCAAGTGGATCACATGATATTAAATTTTACACTTCAAATGCAGCCTCTGTAAGAGGAACTGAACTAACAAATACAGAACGGATGACCATTAGTGAAACTGGTAAAGTTGGTATTGGTACATCTACATTTGGTACAAATGGTAAGTTGCAAGTTGCTGGAGGTATAGGGTTAACTGGTAATTCAGAAATTCGTCAAAGCACTAACAGTGACGGTAGCACTTTAAGATTTCTAGGTACCCAATTTGTTGCAGGTGCTGCTAACTCTCATAGCTATAGTTATACTGACGGTGCACTTATAGCAGCTAGGGCATCGCACGCCAACGCACTTTTGTTTGATGTGGGTGCAAATAGCACATCAGGTCATAAGTTAAAAGTATTAAATGATGGTAATGGTATTGCTGGTTCTTTGCAATATCTTAATGGTAGTGATACGAGGTTTATTGTTAAAAGTTCAACAGGCAACGTTGGTATTGGTACAGCTACACCTAGCACGAAACTAGATATTTCAACATCTGGTGCTGATGGTATTACTTTAAATGCAGATGCAAACAATGCCACACTTTCTAGTAGATTATTCCTTAATAATGGAACAGCTGGAAAAGCAATTTCTATAATGAATAATGGAAATGATCTTTCTATATCAACTGCTGCTACACCAGGATCAGGTTCTGGGTCTGAAAAAGTTAGAATATTAGAAAATGGTAATGTTGGTATTGGGACGACTTCGCCTAGTCAAAAACTTGATGTAGCTGGTAACATAGCACTATCAGGCACAGTAGATGGTGTAGCTATAGCCGCAAGAGACGGCGTACTTACAAGCACAACAACAACAGCAAATGCGGCTTTACCACTAGCTGGTGGTACTATGACAGGCGACATTAACTTTGGTGACAACGACAAAGCTTCCTTTGGTGCTAGTAATAATTTAGAAATTTACCATAATGGATATCTTGGTAGACCATTTGTGTATGCTACAGCACCACTCTTTATAGCATCAACAGGTAATATTTGGATTGGTGGAGATGGTATTGGACTAGGAAATCCTGGATCATCAGAGTATTTTATACAGTGTGTAAATAATGGTGAAGTAAAACTTTATCACGACAACGCAGAAAAACTAGCCACAACAGCCACAGGTATAGATGTGACAGGTAATGCTTCCTTTGCAAATAATGGCAAAGCCATCTTTGGTGCTAGTAATAACTTACAGATATTTAGCACCGGCACTTCATCATATGTAGCTGAAAGTGGTTCTGGTGACCTTTACATAAAAGGTTCAAGTATCTATCTCACCGACACTGACAATAATCAATATATTCATCTGAGCGACACTGGTACTGGTGGTACTGTTGTACTAAAACATAATGCAGTATCCAAATTAGCCACAACAGCCACAGGTATAGATGTAACAGGTAATATAACTGTATCAGGCTACATAGCTGGCCCAGCAGTATTAACTATTGATCCAGCAGGTGTTGGCGATAATACAGGTAAGGTTGTTATCGCAGGTGACTTACAAATAGATGGTACAACTACAACAATTAACAGTACAACACTAACAGTAGATGATTTAAATATCACACTTGCCAGTGGCGCCGCTGACAGCGCAGCCGCTAATGGAGCTGGTATTACTGTAGATGGAGCTAACGCTACTATCACATATGACGGCACAAATGACGAGTGGGACTTTAATAAAGACGTAAACGTAACAGGTAACATAGCACTATCAGGCACAGTAGATGGTGTAGCTATAGCCGCAAGAGACGGCGTACTTACAAGCACAACAACAACAGCAAATGCGGCTTTACCAAAAGCTGGTGGAGCCATGACAGGTGCTATCACAACTAACAGCACCTTTGACGGGCGTAACGTGTCCGTAGATGGAGACAAGCTAGATCTTATTGAAGCAGGCGCCACAGCAGACCAAACTGCTGCGCAACTTCTGACAGCCATCAAGACTGTTGATGGTACTGGTTCCGGATTAGATGCTGATTTGCTGGATGGGCAGCAGGGTTCTTATTACTACAGTTCAGGTAATCCACCGCCTTTAACTGCTGACCCCACTCTAACATTAACTGGCGATGCCACTGGCTCAGCTACATTTACTAACCTTGGTAATGCTACACTGACCGTTGCTATTGCTGATGATAGTCATAATCACACCTTGGCAAACATAGACCAGGTTACTATTAATAACACTAATGACTTAGACACCTACAATACCAGAGGACTATACAACTGGAGTAGCAGCAATCCTGCCAACAGCCCTTATGCTTACGGGTCTATGTTAGTACTACCAGACGGAAGCCGAGAGCAACAGCTATTACAAACATATGGTGGCGCAGCTAACAAAGTAAGTCTTTACGGTAGACGTAAAACAAGCGGCACTTGGGATACAACTTGGACACAGTATTTTAGTGACCATTACCACCCTAATGCTGATATCCTAACAACAGCTAGAGCAATCACACTAACAGGCGCAGTAACTGGTACGGCAAACTTTGATGGTAGTGTTGGTATTTCAATAGCAACTACTGCTACCGCTGACCCCACTCTAACATTAACTGGCGACGCCACTGGTTCTGCTACGTTTACTAATCTTGGCAACGCCACACTAACCGTTGCTGTAGCTAATGACAGTCACTACCATAGTCAGGTCTACATCCCTGACACACGGGGATCGGCAAGAGCACCTAGCTATTATCCTGATAGGTACGTCAGTTATGACTTTCAAAGTAATTCCGATACTGGCGCAGGCGATGATGGGTGGCACGTACTTCAAACGGTAGCTAAGTGGAGTACTTATAATGCATCCCACCGTCAACAACAAATTGCTTATACTGGCTCTAATCTAAAACACAGAGTAGCTACAAGTGATACCGCTTGGGGTGCTTGGAAAACGATATGGGATAGTGGCAACGACGGCGCTGCCTCTGGTCTAGATGCTGACTTGTTGGATGGTGTTCAAGGCAGCTCTTTCCTACGTAGTGATGCTACAGATACATTTACAACGCTGTCAGGTACGTCTCTCACCACTACCAATTTGACTGTCGGTTCTTCTGCGAAGATTAACTTCCAAAACAACGATAGCATTTCATTTAATGATGGTGACGGGGTTGGTGCGTTTAGCTTTAACGCAGACGCTGGAACGGCAAATGCCTTATTGAAGGCAGGCGCAGCAACTTTCTCTAGTGTAACTGTTTCTGGAACAGTAGACGGAGTAGACATAGCAGCCAGAAATGGTGTCTTAACTTCTACAACAACCACAGCCAACGCTGCTTTACCTAAAGCTGGCGGTACTATGACTGGTCCGCTAACCATTGATACAGACAACAACGCCAACGGTGGTCTTCGTCTTCTTGTAAACCAAACCAACCCTGAGCAAGACTTCTACTTTGCTCAAGAAATCGTTTCAACCCTTTCAGGCGCAACTGTTACTACAGCAGACCGTGAGCAAGGTGGCATTTGGATAGACCTTAATAGTACAGCGACAGGCGGTGGTACTAATCACGAACACAGAGTCTACGGAGCCTACTTAGATGTAGATTCCACAGGTGATGCTGATATGGTTTACGGCGTTTTTGCTGATGCGACAGTTACACCAAGCACAGGCCAAACCTCTCAGGTTACAGGTGGTTACTTTAAAGCAGAGGATAACGGTGGTGCTGGCGCTGTTAGTAGTGTGTTTGGAGTTCAAGGCTTAGCACAAAGCGACAACGCAACTTCTGATACTAATACGTTAATTGGTGGATACTTTAAAACAACTAACATAGTAGATACAGGCAACGTTACTACAGCAAGTGCTGTTTACGGTGAAATAGAAATAGCAGCCGGCACAGGCGATCATTACGGTACTTCACATGTCTTCCAAGCACAATACGACAATAACGATACTGTAGCGCAAACAAATACTACATACTTGTACTACGGTAACTACGCAGGTGTACTACCTACAACTGCTTACGGTGTTTATATTGCTGATGCTGTAACAAGTTACTTTGGTGGCACAATAAGATCAGCTGGTGATGTGGTAGCGTATTACTCAGATGAAAGACTTAAAGACTTCCATGGTACTATTCCAAACGCTATGGATAAAGTAAAACAACTAAATGGATATTACTTTACAGAAAATCAACTAGCAAAAGATTTGGGATACAATAATGATAGTACACAAGTTGGTGTTAGCGCACAAGAAGTTGAGGCAGTACTTCCTGAAATAGTTAAAGAAGCAGCTATTAATACTGAAAAAGGTACTGATTATAAAACTGTACAGTATGAAAAACTAACAGCATTGCTTATTGAAGCAGTAAAAGAACAGCAAACAGAAATTGACGAACTAAAAAAACTTGTCAAGGATTTAATGAGTCGATAATGATAAAATAGCATTGACAATGATACATAAATATAGTAGTATAGAATGAAACAGGACCAAAACTATGGCATTACCAGCAACCGGTAGTCAAATATCCATAAACCAAGTACAAATACACTATGGGTTTACTAGTGGTACTACTAGAACAATGAGTGCTCTTGGTACACAGGTAGGTATTACTGCTGGCAATACAGTTTTGCTAAGTTCTAGTTTCGGCGGACAACCATAAACTCATAGGAGAAATTAATGTCTGAATTTGAATATAGTACATTTGTCTTGGGCAGATGTTCAACACCCGCATCAAAGTATGCGAAAGTTAATAGTGATATTACTGAAGCAAACGCTACACCATTTTGGCGTAAAAACAAAGCACGTATTGCGATGTTAACAGCAGTCAAAAAAACACTTGCTGCGCAACATACTAAAGATGAACTTGTGTTTACTGATGATGTAGAACAAATAAAATATTTTGTTGAACGACTTGCCAAGCGCAGCGCAATTGAATTGTTAAGCACTGGTAAAGTTAGTGCTGACACCATGGAAGATATGACGTGCTTGGGTGACGATTACTTTGTTGATTGTGTTCGACAAGCTACAATCATCGCAACTCAACTGAATGAGGAAGTCCAGAAAGCTGAAAAAACAGTTCAACAGGATGACGTCGTTCCAAAAAACATGATGTAATTAACATGCTTGGAATTTGTGTTCCTGTACGAGATACAGTTCATACTAGTTTTGCTTATTGTTTAGCTCAGATGACTTCTTATCTGACACGTAACAGTATACAGTTTAATCTATATTTTGAAAATGGCAGTTTGATTGCTGACCAACGATATAGGCTTGCTGAAATAGCAACACAACAAAAATGTAAGGAAATACTTTGGCTTGATAGCGATATGGTATTTCCTGCAAGCGTCTATCGGTCACTTGCTAATCATAATAAAGATGCGGCGGCGTGTACATACAGTACTAGGACTAAACCATATCGTAATGTTGCTTTTCAGTCTAGTGATTTAACTGATACAATCAATCACACATTAGGCTTGCATAAAATTTACGCAGTTGGTATGGGAATAATGCTAACAAAAACAGAAGTGTTTAGTACTATTCCACGTCCTTGGTTTAACACACACTGGGATCAGCAAACTGAAACCTTTAGTGGTGAAGACATTTACTTCTGTGACCAATTACAAAACTATGGTTATGAATTGTATGTTGACTGTGATTTAAGTAAGCAATGTGGGCATATAGGAAGTAGCACAATTAAGATGGAAAATATTAATGTTTAACACCAGAACTGCGTTCAGTCGTACAAAGGCTAATTGGAAACGATATCCAATTATTGAAACTGCGGATATGGATGACTATTCTGTAGTACAGAAATACAAAGACAAGTATCCTTATATTTGGCTAAAGCATGAAGATTATGATATACAACCCAATTTTAATTGGAACTTTTATCCTGAACAACAAAATAAAAATAGCATACACTCTTTTCCAAGTTGTAACCCACACAGTAAAAGACCAGTGTCGTGGGAAGTATTACGTCTTGTACCAACACATTTAGTTAATAACCCTGATGTAGTACGTAGTAATCAAATTGCTGCATATAAAATGAATATGACACCAATGTACATATATGCGTTTAATGACAAGTCCGTTATGAAAAAATACAGAATGGTTAGTATTCCTGAACGTTCATGTCATTTAATTAATAATAAAAAATCAATGAATGAAGTATATGAAATGTTAAGTAATTCAAATTCTGATTCAGTTTGGTTAGTACACGCTGATGTTAGAATCGATAATATCTCTACTCTAGATTTTAAAATTGGCGATGCAGATATTGTTAGATTTCCTGTAGTACATCAAAGTACTGGATTAACGTATGCTGATGATTCAGTTTCATTAGTTAAAATAGATTATATTAAGAAGTTAGTAAGCCGAGGATTAAATTCGGAAGCTGAACTTTTTATCATTGATCCACTTAGTGGAGAATTAGTGCCAAATAAAATTGAGGAATCTATTAAATCAAAAATTATAAAAACTTCAATAATACCAATTGGACATATCAATGACACAGTAGATCCATTTAAAGCATGGGCGAATGCGTATCACACATGCTTATATGTACAGTATAGTGATGATACTGATATTAAAAAGAAGAAAAATAAAATTCTTGGAGCGTATACTGGGTTACAGCCTTCAAGGGTAAATGATTTAATTAAGGCTGGTGTACAACAAGCTGAAATTGATATATTGAATCCAGATTTTGATTATGATACTTTTATTAATTGGAATCACATACTAAAACAGTTTACTGAATGGAATAAAAAATCATCAGATGAAACCCTTCATGTATCAAAAAAACGTATTGGACGTATTAAGAAAATTTATGGAAAAGATAGTGATGAGTATCAGAAACTATCAAGCCAATTGGGCAAGTCTTCTTTATAGCGTTGTCTTTCCCATATAGATACAATTTTGTCAGACATATCTGGTTTCTCAAGTACCACACGAGCACCACGGTGTAGTGGCTTAGGCCATGCGCCCATTTGTACCCAAGCATATCCTGCGCTTTCGTCATTGGTTACAGGAATAAATTCCTCAAAAACAGAAATACAAAATGTATGATACGTAAATTTGTTATCTTCACTTAAAAATGTGTGTATGGGATAAACTTTTTCAATATCAGGCAACTCGCCCATCTCTTCACGACATTCACGTAATAGAGTCTCAATAGGACGCTCTTTCTTTTCAGCCTTGCCACCCCAAAAACTCCAAGTAAGTGGATGTGATACTAATTGACTACGCTGTTGTAGCATAATGCGCCCAGTACTAAGTGATAGAAAACAGCAACCGCTTGCTACTAGCATTACAGGTACACTCTCCAGAAGCCACTGTTATATGTGCCTTCATATGCGTTGACCCATTGGACGCCATTCCATTTTAGTTTATCCATAGTCGTTGTATTAGTTGTATAGTGTGTATACGCAGCATTACTGCTGGCGTCAAAACTAACACTCCATGTAGTACCATTATAGCTAATAATGTCATTCTTATTAGCAGATATAGTACCCCAAGCACCACCACTAGGTACTTCATCAAGTACAAGATAACGGTCACCATTGGTTGCGGCTGTTAGTGTACCGTCGCCAGGATAATTTATCTGTGGATCAATTACTGTGTCTACTGCGGGCTGTGTGTCTCCTGGTACAGTGTTTATATCTATTGTCACATTTAATGTTGTTGTAGTCACATCGCCGCTAATTGTACCAATAATATCAGTAGTCATATCTCCAGGATCGTCAGTTTGCTTGAACCTTATTTGACTTACATTAGGTCTAAGTTCTGCGCCATACTGCTTAAATAATGTTTCCCAAGTCAATCCAGCTTCAACAGCCCCATTATGGCCTAATATTTGCGCAGTTGCTACACCACCATCAGTAATACTTAATTTTACTTTATTGTTTGGAGCAGTAACCGTATAACTGGTTGTGATAGCATTGATGTCACTCAGTACTTTAATACTATCAGCATCACCAGTCGCAACTTCATGTAAATTGTTAATAATAGTATGGATCATACTATTCTTGGATACTTTTGCTGGTGGGTTAATTAGTATTGGCATTTCAAATTGCAAGCTGCTAATATCAATAATATCATCAGTACCTTGTGGGATACTACGGTTTGTCCATTGTGTGTTCAAAAGCTCAACAACACTTAAACTACTCCAATCTAATGGATTGTTAGTGGTGTGGATATTAAGACTAGGATTAAACAATACTAGTATTTGCTCCATCAATTGCATTTTTTGCTCTGTGTTACTTGTCCATATATCTGCTTGCATTCTCAATGTGTATGGCACTGGCATATGACGCTCTACAGTATACACACTACCTTGACGGTTTTCATAACTAAGTGTTTCTGAATTATATGCTTTTTCAATTACACTCATTTTTTCTTCAAACTGCGGATATACTCTGTTTTTTACATCTGGTTGCAAGTCAGTTACGTAACAACTAACAAATGGAACAGTACTCATAGTATTTTCACTATTTTCTCTCATAATATGAGCAGCCATACGACTAATGTCACCATAACGAACAGGTGTTGTATGGTACACTGGCTCGCCTTGGTCAGTATATCCCTTTACATACTGGAACCCAGAAAACAAACGAATAAACTGTTGAATGTAGCGTCTAAATTGCTTGTCATAAAAGTATGGTACGGCTGTTATGTTACTCATGTGTTATCCCCATTATCAGCCTGCAGTGGTATAACGTCACTAATTGCTTGCTTTGTATTAAATTCTTTATCGTTTACCATTGTCTTACCGTTTTCAGTAATATAATCACTTGCGTTATATGTACGGTCCACCCAAGTCTTTTCAGTTACATTATCATAATTTCTATTCCATTTTGAACCACGACGGACAAACATACGGTTTGGAGTAAAGTCTGTTCTAATAAAATATTCGCCTTCGTTTGGTGTTGCTGGAAAGCTAGTACCACTAGCAATAGTTTCACCATGATCGTATGTGTCGTCTTGTACTACAACACCACCAGCAGTTGCGTGTTCAAATCCATATAGATGATCTAATAGACTTGATCCATCTGGATCATCTTGAGCAGCACTCGCAACAATCGCATCGCTGATGTTAAACTCACTTTTGTACGTACTGATGTCATAGTTAAGCGTAGATTTGTCAGCAGCATTTCCAAGTATGTCATTGAACTCTTGGCTGTCTGTAAGTGGATTAAGTTTAACTCTCCAAATATGTGAATACCAAGTTTGACTAAATCCTTCAGCACCACGGTTACCGTCTGAAACTACATAGTATTTGTTTATAGGTGCTTTTCCAGCATCTAATAGTAGGTCATCACGTAAATGCGGCAGTTCTAGTACATCGCCAGGCAACAGTTTTCTTCCAAGCAACGCAACCATGTCGTTAATATGAAATGTCATATAAAATTGATCGTTTGCTAAAAACATGCCAAACTGTGTTAAATCAAAATCGTTGTCCTGAACATTATATATGCCACGTAAGTCATATATGTCTGGATCGTATTTTCTATCTCTATTTTCCAAGAACAGTAAATCTTGTATCTTTGTCTCATTGATGATGCTGTCAATATTGACAAACTCTCCACTGAGCGGATCTACCTCACGGCCTTCAATGTAGTTGGGCTGTGACGGATCATTTTGGTCAGGCTGTGCTGCGGGTCCAACATACTTGTGTACGTTAACTCCGGTACCGCCAATCCAAAATTGCTCACGGATCTGGCGATCCATAAAGTGAAAATCGTTAGTTTTGGTCGGTTTATATAAACTTAATCTTGGCATATGTATATTTATGGCTTGACAAAGGTTCTAAAATAGTATATCGTTTATAAGTAACAACAACTGTTAGGAAACTATCATGGCTAAATCAGCAACAAAGAGTAAAAAGAAGCAACCACGTGCCACTCGTCGGATTAGTGTATGGGAAACTGTTCCACTGGACAACTGGCATCATGCGCAGTATCAGATACACTATATGATGGAATCTAAAGAATGGCTTAATAAAGTTAAAGATTATATTAAGCAAAACTATGATAAGCAAACCCTAGCAGCAATTAATAAACTTCCTGATTGGAAAGTTGGAGGCAAAAGCCACTGGGCAACTGCTGTACACTATGCACAAAATGCTCCAGAAAATGTACATCCAGATTACGTTGGTAAGTTGGACACTTGGATACTATCGCTTGCCGCAGAAGGTAAGAAAATTGTAGATATTAAAAAAGCTGAAGAATCTACTAAAAAAGTAAAATACATTCCAAGTATTCAGGAACGTTTACTAGAAGCAACCATTGACAAAATGGATGAACTAGACGAATGGGTAGATGATTGGATGCGTGATCCCAAAGCTAATCCACTTAAAGACAAACAGCCACTACAGTTGTTTCGTAAGTTGGAAGTTAACCTAGGACACGCTCGCTTTATCCAGAAGTTTTATGAAGGCACAAATGAAGAGTTAACTGAACTCATCAACTTGCCAACAGCAAAAAAGCAAGATGAAATGCAACAGCAACTTGCGGAAGGTTATGCCATATACTCTACTGCGCAGAAAAAAGAACTACAAGGGTTTTATCAACGTATTCTACAAGCACTTGATATTCTCCGTGCTGAGAAGAAGCAGACACGAGTAGTGCGTAAGCCCAAGCAAAAGAGTGCTGTTGACTTGGTCAAGAAGTTGAAGTATAAATCAAGTGATGCTGACTATGGTATTGTAAGTATTCCGCCACAGGAAATTATTGGTGCTAGCGCAGTAGTTGTGTTTAACTGTAAAACACGTAAACTAGGTATCTATTATGCCGAGGCACATGCCACAATTCAAGTGAAAGGCACGACACTTCAATTCTTTGATGAGAGATCAAGCCGACAAAAAACAGTACGCAAGCCAGACGAGGTATTACCGGGTTACAAAACTGTTACTAAGCATAAACTTAAAACACAGTTCGAATATCTGAAAACAACTGACATTAAAATGAATGGCAGACTCAATGAAGATACAGTTATCATAAAGGCCTTTAAATAGCATAAATATTAGTATGGCAAAACGTGATGAACTTATAAAAGAAATTGAACTTCGATTAGGCGGACAAATGGTAGACGTAGAGCTCGACCCTGAGCACTACGATCTAGCTATTAGAAAGTCTTTTGAAAAATACAGACAGCGCAGTGAAAACGCAGTTGAAGAAGCATTTGTTGAACTTAATGTTCAAGTTGATATTGCTGACTACACTCTTGGTGAAGAGATCATTGACGTATATACAATATACCGTCGTGGTAGTGGCACAGTTGATGGCAGTGCTGGCGGAAGCATTGAACCGTTTGAGACTCAGTACCTTAACAATATGTTATTGAGTAGCGGCAGAGCAGGCGGCATGGCTACCTTCGATGCGCTGGCTCAACACCGTGAAACACTAGGGCGTCTGTTTGGTAAAGAAATGATATTTACCTGGAATACAGCTACAAAGAAACTATTGCTTCATAGAAAAATAAAAGCAACTGATATTATGTATATGCACGTATACAAATACCGCAGTGACGAAGAACTATTAACTGACACATATAGTTTACCATGGATTAAAGAACTAGCACTAGCATATAGTAAACTAATGTTAGCAGAAGCTCGTGGTAAGTTTAACACCATTGCTGGTCCACAAGGCGGTACAAGTTTAAATTCTGATGCTCTGCGTATGGATGCGCAAAATCAAATTGATAAATTAGATGAAGAACTAAAAACTTATACTGATGGACAAGCTGGACTTGGAATTATTATCGGTTAATTTAAAGAAAACACTTGACAAACAGCACAAGAAGCACTATATTAAGTGTATAGAAGATAACAAAGAGAGATTTAACCATGTCAACAACTACAGTATATATTACTTACTGGCCACCATGCGAATGGGGAATGTTTTGACATGACTTTTTAATAAGTTATTTTAATCAAGCCCCTAGCATTAATTTGTTGGGGGCTTTTTTTATAAGCACACTACGCCTTACTGCAATAAGGTGTCTTTGCAGAGACAGAGACCTCGTAAGGGTCAAAGATGGTGTGTTTTTAAAAAATGAGGGTGTAGTGAAATGGTATCACGCTGGTCTCCAAAACCAGAAGCAGGAGTTCGATTCTCCTCACCTTTGCCAAAATAATTCTACTTGACAACGTGAACACAGGTGTTATACTAACAATATGAAAAAGAAATTATTGGTTATTGGCCATGGACGCCACGGAAAAGACACTGTATGCGAAATGCTACGTGACGATTACAATTACACATTTGAAAGTAGCAGTAAATTTTGTTCAAAACTGTTTATTTTTGAAGCATTAAAGGACAAGTATGGATATTCTAATGAGGAAGAGTGTTATGCTGACCGGCATAATCACAGAGCAGAATGGTATGATGCTATCTGCGCTTATAATGAATTTGATGCTGCTACGTTAGGTAGAGACATTTTTAGACAACACGATATCTATTGTGGGCTACGTAATAAGCGTGAATTCTTTGCGATGCAGAATACTGGTGTATTTGATTATTGCATCTGGGTAGATCGAAGCAACCATCTTCCCCCTGAATCAATTGACTCAATGAGCTTAGAGCACTGGATGTCTGACTTTACAGTTGACAACAATGGCACACTGGAAGATTTAAAATTCAACATAGATCAGCTAATGAATTATTTAACTACGTAGTTAATCGCCGTTTCCCCCCTGATATATAGCTACTCTAATAAATACTGGTAGATAGATATAAACCAGAGGAGATTAATTATGGCTTTAGTATCACCAGGCGTACAGATTAGTGTTACAGACGAGAGCGCATATGGCGCCGCCGGATTCGGCACAGTACCACTAATTGTTGTAGCGACAAGAGAAAATAAAACAGATCCAACTGGTAGTGAATCAGACGGAATTGCAAAATACACTAAAGCCATCAATGCTGGCGAAGTTGTTAGAGTCACATCACAGCGTGAACTATCACAGTATTTTGGCAACCCAACATTTACTACAAGTGGTGCTAATATTGTACAAGGATCAGAAACAAGTGAGTATGGACTATTAGCTGCTTACAGTTACCTAGGACAAGGTTCACGAGCATTTGTTGTACGTGCTAATGTTGATCTAAGTGCGTTAGACTCACAAGTTACTGAACCAAGAGCCGCATTTGCTACAAATAACGCAATTTGGTTAGACTCAGATGCTAGTAAATATGGTATCCATGTTTGGAACAGTACTTCAAATACGTGGGTAAACAAAGTACCAACATTAGAAATTATTACTGACCCAGCAGGTACTGCTCCATCCAAAGCAGTAGTAACAGGTGGTTACCATGTTGTTATGAGTACAACCAGTAGTAGTATTGAATACTACAAAGAAAACGCTGGCGCATGGGCAACAGCCGGCGCAACACTGGCTCCACACTACCAAGCACCAGCAGCACCAACTAACGGTGATATTTGGGTTAAAACAACTAGCCCAGGCAACGGTGTTTCACTAGTAATTTACAAATTTTCAACTACTACAAGTACATGGGTACTACAACCAGTAGTGGGTGTAAGTGATGGTTCGGATAACGCAGACATTACTACATATGTCCCACAAGATGCGGCATCAGCAACTGCGTTAACAGCAGCCGTAGCAGATCATGGCATACTATTAGGTGAAAAAGCAGACAGAATTGACATACTTGAAGCACTGTCTGGTGTACCAACAGTATTAACAATTTTTTCAGCAAAAATTGCAGCACCAACACAAACCCCAACACAGGGACAACTATGGTTTAATGATTCACTAGTTACTTTAGATATTCGTGAATCAACAGGCAATGCGTGGGCAGTAGGAGCAGATATTCAATACAGCACAACGGCACCGACTTTAGACACTGGTCTCGCAGCACTAGCAGACGGTGATATTTGGGTTGATACAACATTTGCTACAGGCGCAAACGAACGTGACTATCCAAAGATTTATAGACACAACGGCGCAGCATGGGTTAAGCACAACAACACTGACCAAACAACACAAAATGGTGTTGTATTTGCTGACATTACAGACAGTTCTGGTAACGTAGTAGCTGGCTCAGTAGACGCAACAGTATATCCAGATGGTATGCTAATTGTTAACATGGCAAATAGTTCAAATACAGTTCGTGAATATAACACTACTAGTGGCGGTTGGAGAAATGCTGTATCTAATCACGCAGACGGTTCAGGTTCTTTTGGACGTTATGCGCAACGTAGTTATGTTGCAAGTAAAATGGCAGCAGCTACAGCAGGCACAGATTTACGTGATGAGCAATTCCAGTTTAGTCTAATTGCTGCTCCAAACTATCCTGAGCTAACAGACGATTTAGTTACACTAAACAGTGATCGTGGTGAAACAGCATTTATTCTTATTGATACTCCAATGCGTAAAAGCCCAACAGACGCAATTGCGTGGGTACAAAATTCCAACACTGCTACTGAAAACGGTGAAGATGGCCTAGTAACAAACAACACATACAGTGCTGTATACTATCCATCAGGTAATTCAACTGAGCCAGTTGGTGGAAAAACAGTTGTTGTTCCAGCAAGCCACATGGCACTGTACACATTTGCTTATAACGACAACATTAGTTTCCCATGGTTTGCTCCAGCAGGATTAACACGTGGTGTTGTACAAAACGCAAGTGCGGTTGGTTACATTACTAGTGAGGGTGAATTTAAAGCAATCTCACTAACACAAGGCCAACGTGATACAATGTACACTAATAAGCTAAACCCAATTACAACGTTTGTTGGACAAGGCACTGTTATTTTTGGACAGAAAACATTGGCAAGTACAACTACAGCACTTGACCGTGTTAACGTTGCTCGCTTGGTGGCTTACTTACGTGAACGTTTTGACGAGATTGCTAGACCATTCTTGTTTGAACAAAACGATACACAAACTCGTGAAAGAGCAGCAGGCGTATTTGAAAGATTCTTGGCAGACATTCTAAGCCGCAGAGGCGTAACAGACTTTGCAGTTGTTTGCGATACATCAAATAACACACCAGCACGTATTGATCGTAATGAGCTATATATTGACATTGCTATTGAACCAACAAAAAGTGTTGAGTTTATCTACATTCCGATCCGTATTGTTAACACAGGCACACTAAACAACCTATAAAAACAAGAAAATTAACTATAAACTTAATGGGCGTCTTCGGGCGTCCATTTTTTTTAACGATTTCTTATAAATACATATAGCTAGGATAGAGGAGACTAACATGGCAGTTTTAACAACACTAGGTGTTCCAGACAATGCAGGAAACACCACTACTATTATGCCAAAATTACAATACCGTTTCAGAGTAACGTTTATAGGTGAGAGCTTTAGCGCAACACCTACAAGAAATGTAATTAGCACAAGTAGACCAGGACTAACACACGAATCAATTCCAATTGATGCATATAACAGTAGAATTTATTTGGCAGGCAAACACACATGGGAACCTATCAGTATCGTACTACGTGACGACATTGATGGCGTGACACTAAGAGAACTTAACAATCAACTTAACAGACAAGTTGATCATGCTAACCAAAGTAGTGTAAGAGCAGGCGCTGGATACAAGTTTACTGCAAAAGTAGAATCACTTGACGGCGGCAATCCTACACCAGGTGTACTAGATACATTTGAACTTAGTGGTTGCTACATCACCAATATTCAATATGGTGACATGGCATATAGCGCAAGTGATCAAGTACAAGTTACTGTGCAACTTCAATACGACAATGCTGAAATTTATGATGCGGCAGGTAATGCTACACTTACTGGCGCAACAGTTGACAACACACTTAGTAACGCAACTGGTTAATAAATTATGGGATTAACTTCTACTACTGGCTTGTTTAATGCTGCGGCAGAGATTTACGGGGTCGATGACCCCGTAATGATCAAAAAACCTAGACAGAAATTTAATTTCTCTGTCTTTATGGAGATTGACTCTGCCGTACAATTAACAAACGCTCAACGTGGTAAAGGATTTGTTTTTGATAAAGTATCTGGTGTGTCATTACCAGACTATCAATATAATGTTACACGATTAAATCAATATAACCATCAACGTTTTGTTACAACAAGACAAGAAATAACACCAGCATCATTTTCGTTTTATGATACTGTTGATAATCACTGGCAAGACTTGCTAACTGATTACTCTAGTTACTATTACTCACAAGGTCTTAAAGAGACAACGTTTGCCACTAATGCCATAAACCCACAAGTAGATACACCAAGTGGGCTAAAAGCAATATCCGCAAGCGGTAGATTTTTCTTTCCTAAAATTGTTATCGGCACAGTTGATACACCTACAAGTGGACGAACGATTACTATGACCAATTGTATGATTACTAATGTTGGTCATGACAGACTAGAGTATAGTGATGGTAATCCAATAATGTGGACTGTATCTATACAGCCTGAACATGTTGCGTTTGCCAATACATAAATACGTATATAATGGCATCTAAGTTTCAACAAGGACTATTTCAACCTACGAATTTATCTAGGTATATTGGCAAGCACTCGCCAAGGTATCGCAGCGGGTGGGAATTAAAGTTTATGAGATTTTGTGACACACATCCTAATGTTGTTGCTTGGGCAAGTGAAAGTCATCGCATACCTTATTATCATCCAGTTAAAAATAAACAAACACACTATGTTCCAGACTTCTTTATAGTATATGAAGATGTTAATAAAAAAAGACATGCGGAGTTTATTGAGATTAAGCCTGCGGGACAGATACTTGGAAATGCCAGAAGCCCACAACAAAAGGCAGCAGCTATTGTAAACGAAGCAAAATGGCAAGCTGCTAAATTATTTGCTGACCGTCAAGGAGTTGGGTTTAGAGTATTAACTGAGCATGAGTTGTTCAATAACCCAAAACAATCAAAGAAGAGAAAAAAATGAGTAAAAAAATTGAAGAAGTTTTTAACATGGGAAGTGGTGTAGAACCAGAAACTCCAGCACATACTACTAAAGATGAAACTGGTTTTGATTTAGATAAGCTACAGCAAACACTAGATACTGCTGATAAGATTGATCAAGCATTGCCAGCAGTGCGTGACTTAGAAGCTCTTGATAAAGACATGGACGAGTATGCGCAACAAGCAATGGATGCGTTTAAAGATCTTATGGATCTTGGACAAAACGTAGAAGACAGACATGCTGCTCCAGTGTTTGATAGCGCAAGTAAAATGATGACAAATGCCATTACAGCTAAAACAGCCAAAATGGATAAGAAAATGAAAATGATTGAAATGCAAATGCGTCAACGTAAACTTGATATGGAAGAACGAAAATTAGAACACCAAATTTCAAAAGCTAATGGTATTGCTGATGATGACTCTCCAATCGAAGGAGCGGCACAAGAATTTGATCGTGCTAGTTTAATAAATGACATAATGAATAAAGTCAAAGAATCAAAGAGTAGTGATAAATAACTGTAAGAAGGAACACGAATATGAAAAGTTTAAAGCAATATTTGGCAGAATCTGAGAAAACATACAGCTTCAGAGTGCGTACTGTAGCAGAAATGTCAGATGAACAACTAGATAAATTAGAGCAGCATCTTGCTAGATACAATGTAGAAAGTGTTAGTGCTCCTAAGACAAGTATTATTCAAAAGAGCCCTACTGGCTTTGGCAATATTGGACCAAGCGCAGTAACAACTATTGAAATCGTGCAACACTTACCATCCACTCCAATCGCAATGCAAGAAGAAATTGCTGTAGCTACTGGCGTGCCTCTTGGCGCTATTAGAGTGTACAACGAAGGTGATGTGACGGATATAGAAGAAGAATTAGAAGACACTGCTGAACCAACTGGCAACAGTCGGTTAGCGGATGCAGATTATAGTGAAGCTGAAAAAGTAGATCATAAACAACATTACGGAAATGAATTTGTTTCTAACTTTGTTAAGAACTTACCTAAATCAGACCTACATAAAGAATATAAGGTATAAAAAAATGGATTTAAATGATTTAATCAAATTAGCTGGCATCTCGGCACAGCAAGTACAGCCAGAAGCAGAAACATGTAGCCATTGTGGTTGTGATACGGAACACCCAACAGAGGGATGTGGATGCGATTCACATGAAGACGAACATGGACATAATGAACCAATGGATATGGCAAAGTTAATTGCCATTATGTCACCAAACGAAGTTGAGGAAACAGCTAGTGGTGCTGGATTTGACACTGCTGATACTGGACCTGATCAAGAAATGCTAGATCTTGACATGGGCAGAGACGGTGATGTAGATACAAGTTTACGCCGTTACTTGAAAGCAAAAGGCGATCATGTTACTGTTGACGAAAACGTATACACAGACTACTCAGTCGAAGATGTATCAGAAGCATACACTGCGTTTAAAGAAGCAAAAGCAAAACCAGACTTTTTAGATGTTGACAAAGATGGTGATAAAGAAGAGCCAATGAAAAAGGCACTTAAAGATAAAGAGGCTGTTAAAGAAAGTGCAGACCTTAGTTACCTCAAAACGTTAGCAGGGATTTAACAATGGCACATTCAAAAATAGATAACACATTTAACGGAGCACAAGATCAACTCACAGCATTAAGTAGCGTATTTCGTGAAGATGGAAAATTAGCAGCAGAATGCAGTGACGATTGTGATTTAAGTCAAGTGAGATCTGCTTTTGAAAGTCTAATAAGCGCAATGCGTGAAGCACACACAGAAGCAACCATGGATGAATCAGTACAAACCGAAGGCACAAAAGGGTGTGCTGACTGTGAATACATGAAAGCCGAAACCGACGGTGAAGTTGATACTTGTGATGAATGTGCAGCTGAGAAGCGTGAAGCACAAGTAGCAGAAGCACCCGACTATAACCCAGCAGCTGGCGAGTATGCTAGTAACCGTGAATACGGTATGTTTACTGACCAAGGCAATGCTGAAGTAGCAGAGATTGTAGACGACATTGAGCGTAATTATGAAGCTGGTGAATTTGATAGTCCTGAAGCGGCTGTTGACTCAGCAATGAATGACTTGGAAAACTTGTCAAACGACAATAAAAGTTTTGAAGAAGCAGGTGATACTGATGTTAGAAATCAAGTAACACACGAAATATTATCACGCCTCCGTGATAGTGGGTTTGACGAGAGTTTAAATCATATGAAAAAATTAGCAGGATTACAACAATGAAAATGAAAAGTTTTACAGATTACCTTAATGAAGGCGACCAGAGTGATGATGAAATTGAAGCTACTCTTAAACGAGCACTTAAAATAGCTAGCGAACCAGAGCGTGGCGAAGAGCGTAAAAAAGTATCAGTTAAAAAAGCACCCTGGGACGAATCAGTTACTGAAGCAGGCGGCTATTGGACACAACCAGTATACGACATGATCGAAGAGCATGGCATTGAAAAAGTAATGCATGAACTACTAACTGCTTTAGACGCAGATGTTATTCAAGATGCAATGTCAAGAATGGGCGAAGCCTTAGGCGAAGGCTTAGGCGAAGAAGCTGCTGATGCTGGAAAAGTAGGACACATGGAAATGTTTTTTACAGACCGTGATGGTGGTGAAACAAGCATGGAAGTAGAAGTTACACTAGCCAATGGTAAACTAGAAGTCACTCGTGGATTACCAGGACCAGAAGATGACATGTATTGGGATGACGCAGACATTGACGAGCAACTACGTGACGCAATGGCAGACCCAAGTGTTATTAGTTGGATGAACGAAGCAACTGCTGAACCAACACAAGAATTATCATACCTCAAGAAACTTGCAGGTATTTAAAAGAACACTATACTACCTTAATTACAGGCTTAAGGTTTACATAGGGGAGGCCGCACTTATTAAAAGTGTGGTCTCTTTTTTAGATAAGTACATATATGTCAGTAGATACAAAACTAACCAAAACCCCGTACACAAAAGAAAAATACACAACGCATGAGTTACAAGAACTCGCTAAATGTGCTATGGATCCACAGTACTTTATAACTCAATATGTTTGGATTCAACACCCTACCAAGGGTAGACTTAAATTTGAGTTGTTTGATTACCAAAGAGAGTTATTGGATTCATATCATAACCATAGATACAGTATTGCTCTTATTAGTAGACAGATGGGCAAATCAACTGCGGCGGGCGCATACTTACTGTGGTATAGTATGTTTATTCCAGACCAAACTATTCTAATTGCGGCGCACAAGTATAGTGGCGCACAAGAGATTATGCAGCGTATACGTTTTGCTTACGAACTTTTACCAAACTTTATACGTGCTGGTGTTACAGCATATAATAAAGGATCACTGGAGTTTGACAATGGTAGCCGTATTATTGCTCAAGCAACTACAGACAATACTGGACGTGGGTTAAGTATATCGTTAGCATATTTAGACGAGTTTGCGTTTGTGAGACCTACTATTGCTCGTGAATTCTGGACAGCATTATCACCAACACTTAGTACAGGTGGTAAATGTATCATTACAAGCACACCAAACCAAGACGATGACCAATTTGCTCGCATTTGGCGAGAAGCACTAAAGACAACTGACTCATATGGTAATGAAAAAGAAACTGGCAAAAATGGATTTAAAGCATACAGTGCTGATTGGAAACATCACCCAGACCGTGACCAAGAATGGGCAAATGAAGAAACAGGCAAAATTGGTGAAGAGCGATTCCGTCGTGAACACCTAAACGAATTCATTGCCTTTGATGAAACACTCATTGATAGTGTAAAGTTGTCGTTGATGGAAACCAAAGACGTATACAAGAAAACTGGGCAAGTACGTTGGTATAGACCATTCCAAAATGGAAAAACTTATATTGCTGGATTGGATCCAAGTTTGGGTACGGGTGGCGACAACAGCGCAATACAAATATACGAGCTTCCTGGTATGCGACAAGTAGGAGAGTGGATGCACAATAAAACTCCTGTGCAAGAGCAAATAAGAATATTACGTGGAATGCTTGTTGAAATACAATCAGGAGCACCTGAAGCTGAAATATATTGGAGTGTAGAAAATAATACACTGGGAGAAGCAGCACTAGTTGTTATTAATGAGATGGGTGAAGAAAACTTACCTGGCACATTTATATCTGAACCTAGGCGAGCTGGATCAAGCAGAAGCTATAGAAAAGGGTTTACTACTACAAATAAAAGTAAGTTAGCAGCGTGTAGTAAATTTAAAAACTGGATTGAAACTGACAAGATGGAAATTGCCAGCAGCACACTACTACGTGAAACAAAAACATTCATTGCTCGTGGTGCTAGTTATAGCGCAAAAGAAGGCGAAACAGATGACTTAGTAATGTCAGCATTGCTGGTTGTTAGAGTCGCACAACAGGTAGCACAGTATGATGAAGTTACATATAACGAGCTTAAAGATAGCTTTAGTGATGAAGAAGATTTAGCACCCATGCCATTCTCCTTTCTGATGTGAATTCATTTTTAGTATAAATACATTATAATAGAAAGAGTTTTTAATAATGTTAAGTTCAGAAACAATTGCCGAAAAGATATTTAAGATACTCAAAGGCAATGGACACAGTTTAAAATTATTTACGGACGAGGGTTCCGACACTGTCGATCCGTCAAAAGCCCGCCGTTTTTATATGACTGATACTGGTACTATGGTTAACCTGGATGAAACAGATAACACTCGTGCAATTAAAGTGAGTTTAGGCGTTGGTACAGATCATAAACTTCTTAAAGATACACTATACCAAATTAAGAATTTAGCAAACAGTAGTATTATTGAGTACACACTTAAAAATTACACAAAGAACATTGAACCAAAAGACTTTGACTACCAAGCCCAAAAGGTAAGAGATATGAATCAAGATACAGTAAATGAAGGCATCGGTGCCGCATACGGTAGTAGCAAAAGCAGCTACCAGAAACTAGAAAACGCAAGACTTGTTATCAAGCATAGTAAGTCAGTTAACGAAGAACAACGTGGATCACGTAGTAGAAATATTAGTGCTATCTACATTGAGAATTCAGAAGGCGAACGTTATAAGTTTCCAAGTAATAACTTAGCAGGCGGTAGAGCTATGCTACGTCACGTACAAGCAGGCGGAACACCACATGATGACTTTGGCAGTCATATCGCAGAACAATGTTCGGAATTAAAGAAACTTAAAGAGTTTAAACGTTATAGTGAAAAGAATGGACTTGTTAACGAAGACACCGCAGATATTGTCGAAGCTGTAGCAGCCCGTATTAACAGTATCCGTGAAACGCTAACCAAAATGAAGGGCGCTAGAACTTATACTTCTATGCTCGAGCAATTTGAAGGCAAAGACGAACAGCTAGACGAAGATGGACTAGACGATATTAAATCACAATTCACAGTCCACCACTTCGACGAAAATGTAGAAGGTGCGCTACCTTATGTTCAGTCACTTGTAAGAGAAATGCAAGCTGTACGTGAACATAATACAAAAGTATCAGAAGCAATCAACAATCTTGTAAGCATTGTTGAAAACAGTGGTAAAACTGTTTGGATGAAAGAAGGCACTAACATTATCAGTGATCCAGAAAATCCAATGAACCACACATTTGAGGATTCTTCAGCACGAGCACAACTAGGTGCGGTGATGGAGTATATTGCTAACGTTCTTGATGAGAGCGAAGGCACAATGTCAAACTTACTTGCAGAAGCAAGCAAAATGGTTGACAGCATCAACGACGATGCTATACTGGGTAAATCAGCAAAAGCACTTGCAGCGCTGATGCCTAAGTTAAAACCATCAGTAAGTGAGACGAAAGTACAATCAGAAACGAATCAATGGGAAGACGATATCAATAAAGTTTTAGAAAACTACGATATTACTAAATTATTTCCTTGACAAACGACTGAAGGTATTATATATTAGTGACAATAAGTACATTGTCATTTAGGCAAACTTAGGCAAACGTTGCATTACGCAACACACATAGGCAAACAGGAGAAAATAACTATGGCATCATTGGCAGAAATCAGAGCAAAACTACAGGCACAAGACAACAAAGGCGGCGGACAGCAAAGCGGTGGAGACAACGCAATTTATCCGTTTTGGAATATCCCAGAAAATTCAACAAGTGTACTTCGTTTCCTTCCAGATGGGGATTCGAGCAACACTTTCTTTTGGCGTGAACGTCAAATGATCCGTATGGAGTTTCAAGGAATTGAAGGACAACCAGACTCACGTCGTTGTGTTGTTAATGTTCCTTGTAATGAAATGTGGGGACCAGTTGGTAGCTGCCCAGTACTCAGCGAAGTGCGTGAGTGGTTTAAAGACCCAGCACTTGAAGACATGGGTCGCAAGTATTGGAAAAAGCGTTCATACGTATTCCAAGGTTTTGTAACTGAAGGAACACTCGACGAGACGGCACCGGAAAATCCAATCCGTCGATTCGTAATTAATCCTAGTATCTTTAATATCATTAAAAGTGCTCTTATGAGCAGTGACTTTGAAGAACTTCCTACAGATTATGAAGGTGGTACAGACTTCCGTCTTACTAAAACAACTAAAGGTCAGTACGCTGATTATGGTACAAGTAGCTGGGCTCGTCGTGAACGTAGCCTTGATAGCAACGAACGTGCTGCAATCGAAACACATGGTCTTTATACACTTAATGACTATCTTCCAAAGCAACCAAGCGAATCAGAATTAGCAGTAATTGCTGAAATGTTTGAAGCAAGTGTTGATGGTAAAATGTATGATCCAGAACGTTGGGGCAATTTTTATCGCCCATCAGGCGTTCAACTTGATACATCAAATAGTGCGCCAAATAATGGTAGTGCTCCAAAAGCGGCACCAGCAGCACCTGCTCCAGTAGCACCTGCTCCAGTAGCACCTGCTCCAGTAGCAGAAGCGGCACCAGCAGAAACTACTGATACTGGTTGGAAAGATGTTGCTCCAGCAGCAGCACCAGCACCTGCTCCAAGTAGTGAAGCTGAAAAGCCAAGTGCGCAAGATATTCTTGCAGCAATTCGCAACCGTAGCAACTAATTTGTAAAAACTATAATAGGCGGCAATAGTCGCCTATTCTACATTTTTTGGAGATAATAATGGCAAGAGCATTTGACGTAAGTAAATTCCGCAAAAATATTACCAAAGCGGTACCCGGACTAAGTGTCGGGTTTAATGATCCAGATACATGGATCTCAACAGGTAATTACACACTAAACAAACTAATCAGTGGAGACTTTGAAAAAGGTATCCCACTTGGTAAAGTATCAGTACTAGCAGGAGAATCAGGCGCAGGTAAATCATACATTGCGGCTGGTAATATTGTTAAACAAGCACAAGATCAAAACATTTTTGTTGTGCTGATTGATACTGAAAACGCACTAGACGAGACTT
>OJFK01000065.1_pt1 | contig 37690 bp, 30 predicted proteins | sample 1594101 | NCBI WGS metagenome assembly OJFK01 (sample SAMN05416723, study PRJEB24817) | seawater metagenome | isolation source: Sea water | place: Canada:Atlantic | collected 2013-07
CTACACAGAGTAGATCGTCGGCAGCGTCAGATGTGTATAAGAGACAGATACTAACTTTAGCAATATATATTCCTGCATCTAAAGATGCAATATTTATACTCTCATTCGTATTTGAAAGTTTTTTAGAAATAACTTGTTGACCTGGTAAGTTAAATAATTGTATATTTTCTAAAGAAGTGCTAGCTTTTAAAACTAACTGACTATTAGCATCTACAAAATAATTAAAATCATTAAAATATTGATCTTCTAAAGATAAGATCCCTTCATCACCAGCTTCAATCCCTTCACTACCAGTTGCATTATAAGCATAACCTGTAACCTTCATAAGGTTTGTTCCATTAACATCTGTATCCATACGAACCCAACCAAAGTGAGTAGTACCGCCAAACAAATCATTAAATTGAACACCAAGATAACCATCCACAACAGTGTCACACCATTGGCTGTTTGAATAAGCACAGCCATAGTAATTTAGATCACCACGTGCTCCAACTTCAGTATATCCAGCAGCCCCATCGATCATGTCGCCTGCGGCAAGTAAAGCAGGGTATTGATATGCTCCAGCAGTCAATCCAACAAAAGCCCCCCCAGAACTTGGAAATACAATAGCTGCATTTCCTCCAGTTAAATCTGCTGGGTTATTTATACTAACGTTTTCGAATCCATCTACATTAAAGTCTATAGAAAATGCTTCTCCAACAGCAATAATTACATCGGGCTCAACATCTGTATAAATAATTTGTCCAGCTGCATCTGAAACCCCAAGAGCAGCAGTAGTTAATGCTCCATATTGTAGGAGTCTTTTAGATAATTTTTTATTCATATTAAGTTTTATTTTGATAAAACTTATGTAGTTTTACCTGATTAATTGGAGTAAATATATAAAAAATATTTTCATATTGCATAATAAATAATTATATAATGAGTAATATAAAAGATAAAAAAAATATTTTTGATCCAAATAAAGTTCCATTTTTAGGATCTTTAGGATTATTAGCATTGGGAGACGTTGGATTTACAGCTTGGAGAAAGGTTAAAAGTGATCACAAACAAAAGAAGTTGAATGAAAAGAAATAAGTTGTTATTAATAGGCTGGGATGCTGCAGATTGGAATATTATTTGGCCTTTGATTTCACAAGGTAAAATGCCAGCTCTAAAAAAATTAATTGAAAATGGGGTTTATGGCAACATGAGTACCATGAGTCCACCATACTCGCCTATGCTTTGGACCACAGTGGTCACCGGAAAAACACCTGATAAACATGGTGTTCTAGGTTTTATTGAAGTAACACCAGATGCAAAGTCGGTAAGACCTGTTACCACAACTTCGAGAAATACCAGGGCACTATGGAATATATTTCATAATAAGGGAATGAGGAGCAACCTTGTTGGTTGGTGGCCTAGTTTTCCAGCGGAACCTATCAATGGGACTATAGTGTCAGACCGATTTCAAAAAACAAATAGAGACCCTAATAAGCAAACTCCAATGAGCGAGTTTGCAATTTATCCTTGGGATCAAAAGGATGAATTTAAAGATTTAAGAATGTTTGCTTTTGAAATTACTAAAGCTCATTTATATCCATTTGTCCCTAGAGCACATGATGTAGATCAGGATAAACATAAAGGACTTTCTGCAATAGCAAAAATAATTTCTGAAAATGCATCTGTTCATAATGCTGCTACTAAACTTTTAAGAACAAGTGATTGGGATTTTATGGCGGTATATTACGATATGATAGATCATTTTTGTCACTCATTCATGAAATATCACCCACCCAAGTTACCTGGTGTAGATCAAAAAAATTACGATATTTTCAAGGAAGCTGTCACAGGATCTTATATTTACCAGGATATGATGTTGGAAAGGAAAATGAAATTAATTGATAAGGATACTACTGTTATAATTATGTCGGATCATGGTTTTGAATCTGGGAATAAACGAATACTTAACATGCCTAAAGTACAGGCAGCTCCTTCTTTGGAGCATAGACAGTTTGGTATTTTCGTTGCCTCAGGTCCTAATATTAAAAAGAATGAAAAAATATTTGGTATGGGCCTTATGGATGTGGCTCCAACTATTTTACATCATTTTGGATTACCCATCGGCAAGGATATGGATGGCAAAGTGATACTAGATGTATTTAAAGATGCTACGGCTCCACAATATATAGAAAGTTGGGATAAAGAAGAAGGTGATTTCGCAGACTTGAACCATATAGAAGAAGCAGATGCACTATCTGATGAAGATACCATGCAACAACTTATTGAGCTTGGTTATGTTGAAAAATTAGATGAAAAATTTGAAGTAGCGATCAAAAAAACGCGCGTAGATTTAAAACATAATTTAGCTAGAGTATTTTTGGGTAAAAAAGATTTTGCTTCCGCCAAAAATCATTTATTGGAACTAGTAAAGGAGAAAGATCCAGTGGACCGCGCACCTTTTTATATGGATTTAATAAGCATTGCTCTTAATGATAAAGAATATGAATTGGCAAATAAATACCTTGAAAAAGTAAAAAAATCAGGTACCGAAATCAATTATAATTTATTGTTTGTCGAGTCACAAATACTAACCGAGATGGGGAAGATTCAAGAGGCATTAAAGATTTTGGAGACTGCCAGAGTAAGCAATGAAAGTGACGAAATACTTTATCGCATTGGTAAACTAAAGTATCAATTAGGTGATTTTAAAGAGTCAAGAATAATTTTAGAGAAAGCAATAGAAATAGATTCTCAGAAAGCTATCTATCATGCAACATTGGCTGAAGTTCTCTTGCAACTTAATGAATATGAAGAGGCCGCTGAATATGCAATGACAAGTATAGAATTAATTAAGTATTTTCCTAAAGCCCATTTTATACTGGGACAAGCATTGGAACAACTAGGAGATCTAGCGAATGCTAAGTTAGCATTTGAAATGGCAAGTAGATTAAAGCCTAAAGTATTTCATAAAGCTGAAAAATCTCTTGAAAATGTGATTGAGAAGCTTGAAATGGATTTAAAATATGATAATAAATCTTCTGCTAAATATAGAAAAAATCAAATCACAATTGTTTCAGGATTACCAAGATCAGGAACGTCTTTGATGATGCAAATGCTCGATCATGGAGGAATGGATTGCCTTGTAGATGGGAAGCGTGAAGCAGATGAATCAAATCCTAAAGGATACTATGAATATGAGCCAGTTATGTCTATTTATAAAGATAATTCATGGATGAACAAAGCTCAAAACAAAACAGTAAAAATAGTAGCTCCATTACTAAACAAAATTGATGAACAATATCGATATAAAATTATTTTTATGACTAGAGATCTCAATGAGATTTTGAAATCACAACAAAAAATGATAGGAAAAACTGAAGATGTTTTCCCTGTCAAATTATATAATAAATTTCAAAAATTATTGTCTAATATTGAAGTTTGGAAAAAGAAAGAACCTGGAGTAGAATTAATTTATTTAGATTATAAGGATGTTTTGGACAATCCAGAGTCTACTGTAACATCAATTGAACGATTTCTTGGAGTTCCTCTAAACCGTTTGGAAATGATCAATTGTATAGATAAAAAATTATACAGAACAAAAGTTTAAGTTTTGCAAATTAATAATTTTTTTTAAAACAAAAGGATACTTTGAAAACAGTTGCGCTAATAAAACTACCTATTGAATATGAAATGGAGCTTTTCGAAAAAAAGTTCTTGCTTTCTATGTATTCAAAAGTTTCCTTGTTAAACCGCATCACACATTATGTTGTGAATAGAAAGGGTAAACAAATGAGACCGATGTTTGTTTTTTTAATAGCAAAAATGAGTAACAAGGGAGAGGTCAATGATAGAACTTATCGGGGTGCTTCTGTTATAGAATTAATTCATACAGCTACACTAGTACACGATGATGTGGTTGATGGTAGTAATAAAAGAAGAGGTTTTTTCTCAATAAACGCCTTGTGGAAAAATAAAATTGCAGTGTTAGTTGGAGATTTTTTATTGTCCAAAGGCTTATTATTATCTATTGATAATAACGATTTTGATTTGCTGAAAATTATCTCGGTTGCAGTAAGAGAAATGAGTGAAGGAGAGCTTCTTCAAATTGAAAAAGCAAGAAAATTAGATATTACAGAAGAAGTTTATTACGAAATAATCCGTAAAAAAACAGCTACATTAATTGCTGCATGTTGCGCTATGGGAGCTCAATCTGTAATGGCCACAAAAGAAGAAGTAGAGGTGATGAGAGAGTTTGGAGAACATATTGGAATGGCTTTTCAAATTAAGGATGACCTTTTTGATTATGGAACCGAAAAAATAGGAAAACCGACTGGAATAGATATTAAAGAGCAAAAAATGACACTGCCTTTAATTCATGCTCTTAATAATTGTTCGGATAAAGAAAAGCGTTGGGTCATCAATTCTATTAAAAATCACAATACCGATAAAGTTAGGGTAAAGGAATTAATCCAATTTGTTAAATTAAAAGGAGGATTAGAATATGCCGTTTACGTCATGAAACAATACCAAAGTAAAGCACTTGCTATATTGCAGCAATATCCAGATTCAACTTATAAAAATTCGCTAGAATTAATGGTTAATTACGTGATAGACAGAAAAAAATAAGACACAGCGTTAAAAGTCTTTTTTGTTGATAAATATTTGTGACAAAAATTTACTTTTTAAAGCAGAAATTCACATCTTTGGTATCTAAATATGATTTCACAAACAACCATAGACAATGTATTTGAAACTGCTCGCGTAGAGGAGGTAATAGGTGATTTTGTAGTTTTAAAAAAATCAGGAAGTAATTTTAAGGGATTAAGCCCTTTTAGCGATGAGCGTACGCCTAGTTTTATGGTCTCTCCAGCCAAGCAATTATGGAAAGATTTTTCAAGTGGAAAGGGAGGTAGTGTTATTTCTTTTTTAATGGAGCACGAGCATTTTAGTTATCCAGAGGCCATTAAATATTTGGCTAATAAATATGGAATTGAAATTGAAGAAACCGAAAGATCTGATGAAGAAAAAGAACAAGCAACACAAAAAGAAAACCTATTTATAGTAAGTGACTATGCTAAAGATTACTTTAACAGTACCTTATTAAATATTGAAGAAGGAAAAGCAATTGGCCTCACATACTTTAAAGAGCGTGGTTTTACTTTAGAAACAATTCAAAAATTCTCATTAGGTTACTCTTTAGATCAATGGTTGGCTTTTACAGATACCGCTATAAAAAAAGGGTATCAATTAAAATTTCTTGAAAAAACTGGACTAACCATCGTAAAAGGCGAAAAACAATTTGATCGTTTTAAGGGGCGAGTTATATTTCCTATTCTAAGTATGAGTGGTCGTACTTTGGGCTTTGGAGGTAGAATTTTAACCAACGACAAAAAGGCTGCTAAGTATTTAAATTCTCCAGAAAGTGATATATACCACAAAAGTGATGTGCTTTATGGAATCTATCAAGCAAAACAAGCGATTGCTAAAGAAGATAATTGCTATTTAGTTGAAGGGTATACAGATGTGATACAATTTAATCAAACTGGTGTCACCAATGTGGTATCTTCATCAGGTACGGCTTTAACTCCGAACCAAATACGATTAATAAGTAGGCTTACCAATAACATTACCGTTCTTTACGATGGAGATGAAGCAGGACTTAGAGCGTCTATTAGGGGGATAGATTTAATTCTTGAACAAGGGATGAATGTAAAGATTTGTACCTTCCCAGAAGGAGAAGATCCAGATAGTTTTGCTAAAAAAAATACCTTAGAGAGTCTTAAACTATATCTAGATGACAACGCTACTGACTTTATCAATTTTAAGGCAGCTCTTTTAGTTTCTCAAACAAAAAACGATCCTATAAAAAGAGCAGAAACAGTTCGTGAAATTTTAGTGAGTATCTCTAAGATTCCTGATGATATAAAAAAGGAAGTGTATGTTCAGGAGTGTGCTAGAATTATGAATATAGATGAATCTATATTGTATAATACCTTAGCTCAAATCCTTAAAAAGGATAAAAAAAATTTTCAAAAACAACAACAAAAAAAGAGTACTCCTTTTGATGTCGTATCTTCAGGAAAACAACCTGTAAAAAGTATAGATCCCCAATTTGAATTAGAAAAAAAAATAATTGAATTATTATTGGTGTATGGTGTTGTAGAAGAAGAGTTTGAAGAAATGTCTATTGAAGTAAATGAAAAAGGAGAAATTACTCATTCTTCAGAAAAGGTTAAATCAAAGGTATTTGAAAAAATTTATTTAGATCTTCAAGAAGATGAAACAGAATTTGCAAATGAAGATTTTAAAGAATTATACAATTATATAATTGATGACTTTAATAAAAACCAAGATTTTAAAATAGATAGATTGATTAGTAAGTTGCCTCAACAAAAAGCAGAATTAATTACTCATATTTTATTTGATAGTGAAAGGCATGAGTTGCATGATTGGGAGGGAAGAAAAATATATGTCAAGGACAAACATCAATCCATTTCACAAATGGTAAGTGAAACTGTTTTTAATTTAAGGAGGCATTTAATTTCATTAAAAATTAATGAAATGGCTAATAAAATTAAAACCCTTGAAGATGACACTCTTAAATTACAAACTTTAAAAGAAACTTTAGAATATACTACACTTAAAAAATTACTTTCTGATAAGTTAAATAGAGTGCTGTAATTAACTAAATTGAAACATGCTAGTTTGATGAATCAAATCTGCCAAATTAGCTGCTTTTAATTTTTTAAGCAACCTAGTTTTATAGGTGATCACCGTTTTTCAATTAATACATAATGCTGCAGCAATGTCTTTATTTTTCTTAGTGCAAGCTAAAAAATTAAGAACGAAATTTTATAAGATTTTGCGGTATTTTACAAATTGGTATAGGAATCATCTTATGTTGATTGATGATATTTAATCTTAAAAACAAGTCAAACACTATTTTTTCTCTATTTTTAAAATCATTTGAAGTTTTACCCTGCTCTTTCATTTTCATTGCCCATTCTAGTTCATCATAACTAGCTCCAATTTGATCTTCATCGGTTCTATTGTCTCCAAATAAACCGTCAGTTGGAGCCGCAGATTGTATCGTATTTGGCACCCCTAATAAAATACCTAAAGCATAAACTTCACTTTTCATAAGATCCGCAATAGGACTTAAATCAACACCTCCATCTCCATATTTTGTGTAAAAACCTATTCCAAAATCTTCCACTTTATTACCAGTGCCTGCAACTAAATATTTTTTTAATCCAGCATAATAATATAGTGCAGTCATTCTTAAGCGTGCTCTAGTATTTGCTAGAGATACATCTAAAGTATTGACCTCTTTTGGGTTGGTATCTTGATTTTTAAAATCTTCAAATACAGTAGTTAAATCAAATTTTGCAGCACTAACGTTGGGGAACTTTCTTTTAAGTTGTTCAATGTGTTCTTTCCCTCTAGAAACTTGGTTTTCGGCTTGATGGATTGGCATTTCTACACAAAGGGTTGGTAATCCTGTTTTTGCACATAAAGTAGAAGTAACAGCAGAATCAATGCCACCACTGATTCCAATTACAAACCCGTTCATTTTTGCATTTTCAGCATATTCTTTGAGCCAATTAACAATAAAATCTACTACTTTTTCTGTGTGCATAATGTTGATTTTAAATAATACCTTTGCAACGCAAATTACGTAAAATGTAAAATTTAAAAAATATTTTTACGTTAAACAGTTTCAATTAATTATTTATGAGAATTTATCTGGCTTTAATAATTGCTATTCTACTCTTTGGCTGTGCTAAGGATCATAAAATAAAAAAGGATATTAATGCAGTACCAATAGCTGTCCAAATTTTAAGATTTGATACATTATTTGGAACGGCTCACTTAAATGACCTTCCTAAATTAAAAAGAAGCTATCCTATTTTTTTTCCTAAACAATTTCATGATACTATTTGGGAAATTAAAATGAATGATTCTCTTACGCAACAATTATATGTTGAGGTGATGAAAAAATATTCATCTGAGGATAAATTAAAAGCAGATTTAGAAGACCTCTTTAAACATATAAAATATTATTTTCCAAATTTTACAACGCCAAAAGTGGTGACTGCAAATTCAGATGTTGATTATAGGAATAAAATATTTATTTCAGATACTATGTTAGTGATTTCCCTAGATAATTATTTAGGAAGTGATCATTTTTTCTATGAAGGTATTCCAAATTATGTAGTTGAAAACATGAAAGAGTCTCAAATAATTTCAGATGTGGCATCTATATATTCTCAATTGTATACCCCAAAAATTCAAAGCAGAACATTTTTAGCACAAATGATTTACTATGGAAGAATTTTATATTTAAAAGATTTATGGTTAACAACTGCTTCAGATGAAGTCAAAATTGGATATTCACAAGAAAAATTAACATGGATCCAAGAAAATGAAACTCAAGTATGGCGTAACTTCGTTGAAAATGAATACTTATATAGTACCAATCCTAAACTTGTTTCTCGGTTTATTAATCCAGCACCCTTCTCTAAGTTTTATTTAGAGATTGATAATGAATCTCCAGGCATGGTAGGTCGTTATATTGGTTGGCAAATTGTAAAATCATATATGGATAATAATAATGTAGGTCTCGATAAATTATTGACTTTAAGTGAAGAAGAAATATTTAAAAAATCTAAATACAAACCTAAAAAATAATGGCGAAACAACACACATCAGATATCAGCGTAAATGTAATCTTAGACGAGAATAAAATACCAGAAAAACTACAATGGTCTGCTAAAGAGGGAGGGATTGAGAATATGGACTCTAAAGCTATATTTATGTCTGTTTGGGATCATAAAGCTAAAGAAGCATTGCGAATAGATTTATGGACAAAAGATATGCCTTTAGACGAAATGAAAATATTTTTTCACCAAACATTAACTGCAATGTCTGATACCTTTGAGCGTGCAACTAATGATGAAAAAATGAGTGCAACAATGCGTGATTTTTGTGATTATTTTGCTGAAAAATTGGAGATAAAAAAAGGAGAATAATTATTCTTGCTGAGCCATTAATGTATTAATCTCTGTTATATATTTTAATACTTCATCTCTACCCGTTCCATTACTTGAGGAAGTGACAAAGTAATTAGGCATTTCTTCCCAAGTTTCAAGCATTTTTTCTTTGTATGCTTCAATATCTCTTAGTAAAGCATTGGGTTTTACCTTGTCTTGTTTCGTGAAAATAATAGAAAATGGCACTTGGTTTTCACCCATCCAATGCATAAATTCTAAATCAACTTTTTGTGGTTTATGCCTGCAATCAATTAAAACAAACGCTAAAGCTATTTGCTCTCTTTTAGAAAAATATTCTGTAATAAATTTCTGAAAAACCCTCTTGCTACTTTTAGATACTTTAGCATAACCATATCCAGGTAAATCTACCAAAAACCAATTCTTATTGATTAAAAAATGATTGATAAGTTGCGTTTTTCCCGGTCTTCCAGAAGTTTTTGCCAAGCTCTTTTTCTGCATTAGCATATTTATAAGAGAAGACTTGCCTACGTTAGATCTTCCAATAAATGCGTATTCTTGGAATCGCTCCTTTGGGCATTTGGCAATATCACTATTGCTCATTACAAATTCAGCAGATTTAATTTTCATATTTATTGCTCCAAATGATTGAGGTAATTTTTAAGGTAAGTTTTTTACGATTCACTACTCTAATAGCCTCGTTTTAAAAGCCAATCGTAAAGTAATTCGTTAAATTTATCAGGATGCTCCATCATTGCTGCGTGACCACATTTATCTATCCAAAATAAATCTGAATCTGGTAATAATTCATCAAATTCTTCTGCGACCTTTGGAGGAGTTACTAAGTCATTTTTACCCCAAATAATACAAGTTGGCGTATTCATTTTAGGTAAATCTTTAGCCATATTATGTCGTATGGCACTTTTTGCAATTGCTAAAGTTCTAATTAACTTATTGCGATTATTTATAGAATCAAAAACTTCATCAACTATTTCTTTTGTTGCAATTGCAGGATCATAAAACACATCTTCAGCTTTTTTCTTAATGTATTCATAATCTCCTCTTTTTGGAAAAGATCCACCCATAGCACTTTCGTACAATCCTGAACTTCCTGTTATAACTAATGCCTTAATTTTTTTAGGAAAAGATTTTGTGCAATACAAGCCTATGTGCCCACCAAGAGAGTTTCCTAATAAGATAACTTCTTTAAAGCCTAAATGATCAATAAAATTAGATACGTATTTAGAGAAATTCTTAACATTGGTTTTTAATAATGACATTTTATAAATGGGTAATTCTGGTATCAAGACCCGATATTCTTTTTCAGAAAAGAAATTAGTGACACCATCAAAATTACTCAAGCCTCCCATAAGTCCATGAAGTATAATTATAGGGGTTCCTTCTCCTGTATCTGAAAAGGTAAATTTTCCTTCTTTTTTTAACTGATGGTTCATAGTAAGGATTGCATTATGAATGGCAAAAGTAAGCATTTTTATTTTCAACTTTCAATAAATCACAAAGACCTGAATTTCATAAACATATAAATTGTTGATGCTGAAGTGGTAAAACTTATTAACAATGTGGTAATTAGTGGTAAAATGTGGTAAAAGTTCTATATATTTGAATCTATAATTATTAAAACAATTTCTTAATGTTCAATTTAATTGGGACATACGAGTGTAAAGCTGATGTTAAGGGTCGTGTGATGGTACCTATTGCTTTAAAAAAGCAAATAGCTCCTGTTTCAACACAGGGCTTTGTAATAAAAAGAGCTGTATTTCAGCCTTGTCTAGAGTTGTATCCCATGGAGGAATGGAGATTGTTGATGGAGAAAATGGGAAAACTGAATCGGTTTAATAGAAAAAACAATGATTTCATTAGAAGGTTCACTGCAGGTGTTAAAACAATAGAAATAGATGCTGCAGGAAGATTATTAATTCCTAAAAACCTGTCTTCTTTTGCGGGAATAGATAAAGAAATAGTGATTTCTTCTGCAATAAATATTATTGAAATCTGGGATAAAAACAAATACGAACACGCTATTAATAAAGCGACCAGTGACTTTGCTGATTTGGCTGAAGAGGTAATGGGTGATGTAAGCGACGCAGATAATGGAGTATCATAGACCGGTATTGCTAACCGAAACTGTTGAGGGTCTCAATATTCAGTCCAATGGGGTTTATGTAGATGTTACTTTTGGGGGAGGAGGTCATTCTCGAGAAATATTACAAAGATTGGGAGAAGATGGAAGGTTGATTGCATTTGATCAAGATGAAGATGCATTGCAAAACACAATAGATGATCCTCGTTTTTTGTTGATTCATGAAAATTTCAGGTATTTAAAGAGGTTTTTGCGTTTTCATAATATAAAAGAAGTAGATGGAATATTGGGTGATTTTGGAGTTTCGTCTCATCAGTTTAATGTTGCTGAACGAGGTTTTTCAACCCGATTTGAAGCAGACTTAGATATGAGAATGAATCAGAACGCTACTTTTTCTGCTTATGATGTAATTAATAAATATTCTGAAGAAAAACTAAAGAATGTTCTTTTTCAATATGGAGAATTAAGAGCATCTGCGGGAATGGCAAGGTTGATTATTGAAGTACGTAAGGAAACACCAATTATTTCAAGTGAAGAACTTAAAAAAGCCTTGATTAGGTTTTTGCCAACACATCGAGAAAATAAAGTATTGGCTCAAATTTATCAAGCGATTCGAATTGAGGTAAATCAAGAGTTAGAAGCATTAAAAGAATTTTTAATACAAGCGGAAGAAGTTTTAAAGACCGGAGGAAGGCTTAGTTTATTGTCATATCATTCTTTAGAAGATAGATTGGTAAAACGCTTTATGCGAAATGGCCTTTTTGAAGGAGAGCCAGAAAAAGATGTTTTTGGAAAGGCAGCGGTTCCATTTAAAAGAATAGGAAAGTTTGTAATTCCAACACAAGAAGAGATAAAACAAAATAATAGAGCTAGAAGTGCAAAGCTTCGTGTTGCTGAAAAGTTATGAAAAAAGGGTTTTATAATTTATTAAAGGGAAAATTTTTAATTAGCGATGATGCTTTTAAAAATTGGCGTTTTATTTTTTTTATTTCTGCATTAGCTTTAATAGTGATAGCAAGTTCGCATCGAGCAGATAAAAAGGTTTATAGAATTGCACAATTAAATAATGAAGTAAAAGAAATAAAAAGTGAATATGTAGATGTTAGAATGATTTTGATGCAAGCAAAAATGGAAACAAAAATAATTTCAGCTATGGCGAAGAAAGGTTTAACGCCTTCAAAAACTCCGCCTCAGAAAATAATAATAACAAAAAAAGATTAGCGGGTGCCAACAGCAGAGAAGAACATATTAAACCGCTTATATTTTATCGCTGGAGGTATGTTACTCTTTGCGATACTAATTGCTGTTAAAATTATCAACATACAATTTGTTGATGGTGAAAAATATCGAGACTTAGCAAAAAAAAATACCCTAAAGAATTGGGTGATTCCTTCAAGTAGAGGTAATATTTATGCAGATGATGGTAGTTTACTTGCTACATCCGTTCCTAAATACGAAATACGTTTTGATGCGGTAACGGTTTCTGCGGCAAACTTTAAAGAACACCTTCCTGCTCTTGCAAAAGAGTTATCTGCGATGTTTGGTAAACCATCTTCTTATTATGTAAGCATGTTTAAAAAGGCAAGAACCAATAAAAACAGGTACATGCTTGTGGCTAAAAATTTGGGCTATTCAGATTATATAAAAACAAAATATTTTCCATTATTAAAATTAGGGCCTTATAAAGGAGGGTTAATTGTAAAACAAACCAATGTTAGAGAACATCCTATTGGGAGAGTAGCAGAACGTTTGGTGGGTAATGAAAAAAAAGGAACAATTGGAGTCTATAATATTGGATTAGAAGGAGCCTACGATGAATATTTAAGAGGAAAAGACGGTAAACGCTTAAAACAAAAAATCGCAAAAGGTCAATGGAAACCTGTTTTTGATGAAAATGAAGTGGAACCAGTAGATGGGTATGATATCATAACTACCATCAATGTAAATATTCAAGATATAGCTCATCATTCACTGTTAAAGCAATTGGAGTATTATGAAGCGGAACATGGTTGTGTGATTGTTATGGAAGTTGCTACAGGTGAAATTAAGGCTGTTTCAAATTTAGGAAGAACCAGTAAAGGTACTTATTATGAGAAAGTAAATTATGCTGTAGGAGAATCTCATGAGCCAGGGTCTACATTTAAAGTTGCTGCTTTGATGGCTGCCTTAGAGGATGAAATAATAGATACTAGTACTGTTGTCGATACTAAAAAAGGTGTTAAATCTTTTTACGGAAGAAGAATTTTTGATTCTCGTAGAGGTGGGTATGGTGAGATTTCTGCAGCCAAAGCGTTGGAAGTCTCTTCAAATATTGGTTTGGCAACGATCATTGATGAAGGTTATAAAGATAATCCTAACCTGTTTATTGATAGAATTAAATCCTTCAAGTTAGCAGATACAATTGGGATTCCAATTAAAGGAGAAGGGAAACCTATGATACCAGAACCGGGTCATTCAAAATGGAGTAAAAATGCATTGCCATCTATGGCATATGGATATAACTTAAGTTTAACTCCATTACAAACACTTAATTTTTATAATGCTATTGCTAATAATGGTGTAATGGTAAAACCAAGGTTTATACGAGAAGTTCGTGCTTGGAATCAGGCAATTGTAACTTTTGAAAAGGAAGTGACCAACCCAAAATTAGCATCTAAAGAAACCATTTCTGAAATTCAAGATATATTAAAAAACATTGTAGAAAGAGGAACTGGAAAAAGATTGTATTCACCTTATTTCTCAATGGCAGGAAAAACAGGTACTGCTCAAACCGAATATTGGATGCCAGATTGGAAGGAGAATAAAAGATATATTTCTTCTTTTGCAGGTTACTTTCCAGCTGAAAAACCAAAGTATTCTTGCATTGTTATTATACATAAACCGAGCACGAAAAAAGGATATTATGGTGCCGATGTTTCAGGGCCAGTGTTTAAACGTATTGCTCAAAAAATCTTTACAGTTTCTCCATTAATTACTGAAGTATCTGATATAGAATCCAAAGATGTTTTGGTAGTTAATGACTACGAATCCTATTACCCAAAAGTTCAGAAAGAGTTTTTTGAAATTCCAAATGTGATTGGTATGACTGGTATGGATGCAGTTTCATTATTAGAAAACATTGGATTAGAGGTTAGATTAGTTGGGAATGGGACGGTAGCTAAACAATCGCTAAAAACTGGTGAAAAAATAGAAAAAGGAAAACTAATTACGCTCAATCTATCGTGATACAACTTAAAGACATATTGTATAAAGTAACTATCGATAAAGTGATAGGAAATACTTCTGTAGCAATTAGAAATATTGAATTTGATTCTAGAAATATTCAACTCAACGATGTTTTTGTTGCAATTAGAGGTGCGTTATCTGATGGCCATCACTTTATTAAAAAGGCAACAGATCTGGGAGCTTTAGTGATAATTTGTGAAGTAATCCCAGAAGAAATAATCAATGGAATAACCTATGTGCAAGTAGCTGATTCACACAAGGCATTATCTATTTTAGCGGCCAACTATTATGGGAATCCTTCAGAAGATTTAAAGTTAATTGGAGTAACAGGAACCAATGGTAAAACTACGATCACTTCTTTATTATTTCAATTATTTAAAAAAGCGGGTTATAAAGTAGGATTACTTTCTACTGTGAAAATCATGGTAGATCATAAACAATATAACACTACTCATACGACGCCAGATTCTTTGACTATCAATATGTATTTAAAAGAAATGGTAGAAGAAGGTGTGGAGTTTTGTTTTATGGAGGTTAGTTCTCACGGTATACATCAGAAGCGTACGGAAGGGTTAAAATTTGAAGGAGGAATATTTGCCAATTTGTCTCACGACCATTTAGATTATCATAATGACTTTGCTACCTATAGAGATGTTAAGAAAGCATTTTTTGATCAACTCCCTAAAACAGCTTTTGCATTAACAAATACCGATGATAAGAACGGGAAGGTAATGCTTCAAAATACCAATGCTAAAAAACATACGTATGCATTAAAATCGATCGCAGATTATAAGGCTCAGATTTTAGAGAATCAATTTAATGGATTGTTATTAAAAATAAATAATCAAGAATTATGGGTGAAGCTAATAGGTAGTTTTAATGCTTATAATCTATTAGCAATTTATGGAGCTGCCGATTTATTAGGATTGGAAACCTTAAATACGTTGCAATTAATGAGTGAGCTTGAAAGTGTTGATGGTAGGTTTCAATATTTAATTTCTAAAAAGAATATAACAGCAATTGTTGATTATGCTCATACACCTGATGCTTTAAAAAATGTATTAGAAACTATTAATACAATCCGAACTAAAAATGAAGAATTAATTACTGTAATTGGTTGTGGTGGAGATAGAGATAGTGCTAAAAGACCAAAAATGGGAGCTATTGCAGCGACACTAAGTACCAAAGTAATTTTTACAAGTGATAATCCAAGAAGCGAAAATCCAGCGGCTATAATTGATGCTATAGAAAAAGGAGTTCCTGGAGAATATTTTAGTAAAACAATCTCTATTTCAGATAGGAAACAAGCGATTAAAACTGCTTGCCAGTTAGCGAACGAAGGAGATATCATTCTAATTGCTGGTAAGGGTCATGAAACTTATCAAGAAATAAAAGGAGAACGATTCGATTTTGATGACTTTAAAATTATAAATGAATTATTAAAAGCCCTAAATAAATAATTTATGCTGTATTATCTATTTGACTATTTAGAAAAAACGCACCATTTTCCAGGTGCAGGACTCTTTCAGTTTTTGACTTTTAGAGCGGCATTGGCGGTCATATTTTCATTATTAATAGCAATTATTTATGGAAAAAAAATCATTAACTTTTTAAGAAAACAGCAAGTTGGTGAAACAATACGTGATCTTGGTCTAGATGGACAAAGTGAAAAAGCTGGAACGCCTACTATGGGTGGAATTATTATCATTTTAGCAACTATAATTCCAGTATTGCTTTTTGCAAAACTTGAAAACATCTATGTAATATTATTATTAGTTACAACTGTTTGGATGGGAACTATTGGTTTTATCGATGATTATATAAAAATATTCAAAAAAAATAAAGAAGGTCTTTCTGGGAAGTTTAAAGTTATAGGACAAGTTGGACTAGGAATTATAGTGGGTACTACTATGTATTTTCATAGTGATATAACTGTGAAAAGGCAAAAAGCAGCTACTAATTCTATTGAAAATATTTCAGAAAATAGAATGCCTGAGTTTTACCCTGCAGAAAAAACCTTATTGACGACCATTCCTTTTGTAAAGAAAAACGAATTTAATTACGAAAGCTTAATTAGTTGGGCTGGAGAAGAAGCTAAGGATTATGTGTGGTTGATTTTTATTCCTATTATAATATTTATCATTACTGCAGTGTCTAATGGTGCTAATCTTACTGATGGAATCGATGGTTTAGCTGCTGGTACCTCAGCAATAATTGGAGTTACGTTGGCACTGTTTGCTTGGGTTTCTGGAAATATTATTTACTCGGATTACCTCAATATTATGTATATCCCTAATATTGGAGAGCTTTCTATTTTTATCATGTCTTTCGTGGGAGCTTTAATTGGTTTTCTGTGGTATAACACGTATCCGGCTCAAGTTTTTATGGGTGACACAGGAAGTTTAACCATTGGAGGAATTATAGCAGTAATTGCAATCGCAATACGTAAAGAATGGCTTATTCCAATTTTATGTGGAGTTTTTCTGATGGAAAATCTATCAGTAGTGATGCAGGTAGGATGGTTTAAATACACTAAAAAGAAATTTGGAGAAGGAAGGCGAATATTTAAAATGTCACCACTCCATCATCATTATCAAAAATCAGGTTTTCACGAAAGTAAAATTGTCACACGATTTTGGATTGTTGGAATATTTCTAGCGATTCTAACAATTGCTACTTTGAAAATTAGATAAGGATATAAAAAGAGAGAAAGAATAAAAGTGAATAAAAAATTAAAATTAGTCATACTAGGTGCAGGAGAAAGTGGAGTGGGAACAGCTATTTTAGGAAAAAAAGAAGGGTTTGAAGTGTTTGTTTCGGACTATGGAAAAATTAAAAATAATTACAAACAAGTTCTTTTACATCATGAGATTAATTGGGAAGAAGAAGTTCATTCAGAAACTTTAATTCTTTCAGCAGATGTGCTAATGAAAAGCCCTGGTATTCCAGATAATGCTCCAATTGTGTTAAAGTTGAAAGAAAAAGGAGTAGCTGTTATTTCTGAAATTGAATTTGCAGCAAAATATACTACTGCAACATTAATTGGTATTACAGGGAGCAATGGTAAAACTACCGTAGCAACTATGACGTATCAAATTTTAAAAGATGCAGGAAAGAATGTTGCCTTAGCTGGGAATATTGGTAAAAGTTTTGCTGAGTTAGTTGCAACCGAAAATATTGAAGAGTATGTCTTGGAATTAAGCAGTTTTCAGTTGGATGGAATCAAAGATTTTGTCCCACATATTGCAGTTTTAACGAATCTATCACCAGATCATTTAGATCGGTATGAAAGCGATTATGATGCGTATATAGATTCAAAATTTAGGATTGTAATGAATCAAACAAAGGATGATTATTTTATTTATGATGCAGATGATGATAAGATAAATGAATGGATTTCAAAAAGAACAATTAAATCTCAATTACTGCCTTTTTCAGTAAAAAAAGAATTAGAAAAAGGAGCATATATAAAAAATAACGAATTAATAATAACAATAGATAACAACCCATTTACTATGCCAATCGCAAAACTAGGATTACAAGGTCAACACAACACAAAAAATGCAATGGCTGCTTCAACCGTTTCGAAGTTACTAAGCATTAGAAAAGAAACAATTAGAAGAAGTTTAGAAAACTTTCAAGGAGTAGAGCACCGTTTAGAAAACGTATTAAAAATAAACAATGTTAAATACATTAATGACTCTAAGGGTACCAATGTAAATGCAACATTTTATGCTTTAGATAGTATGGAAGCTCCCACTGTTTGGATTGTGGGCGGTGTTGATAAAGGAAATGATTATAGCGAACTGTTTCCGCTAGTGAATGAAAAAGTAAAAGCAATTATTTGCTTGGGTGTTGACAATGATAAAATAATTAGAGCTTTTGGAAATGTGGTTGATATAATGGTAGAAACTCATTCGATGGAAGATGCTGTTAAGGTTGCTTACCGACTTTCTAAAAGAGGTGACGCAGTATTGTTATCGCCTGCTTGTGCTAGTTTCGATTTATTTGAAGACTATGAGGATAGAGGGAGGCAATTTAAAAACGCAGTACGTAATCTATAATTATATTTTAATTAGTTAAGATTTTAAAATGAAAAATGTATTTCAACATATAAAAGGAGACAAGACTATTTGGGCTGTTGTCTCTTTGTTGGCGTTATTTTCATTTTTACCAGTGTATAGCTCTAGTAGTAATTTGGCATATTTATATGGAGATGGAAATACCCTAAAATTTCTTTTAAAACATTTTGCACATTTGGTTTTGGGATTTGTAATTTTATATGGAGTGCATAAAGTTCCGTATCATTATTTTAAAGGTTTATCTGTTATAGCATTACCTATAGTACTAATTTTATTAGCTGTAACAATAACACAAGGAACCACTATTGAAGGTGCAAATGCCAGTCGTTGGATACGCATACCATTTGTTGGGTTTACTTTTCAAAGTTCAACACTTGCTTCGGTGGTATTGTTAACGTATGTAGCGCGGTATTTAGCAAGAATAAAAGATAAAATGGTTACATTCAAAGAAACATTATTACCTCTTTGGGTTCCTATTTTTCTAGTATTAGCATTAATATTACCTGCTAATTTTTCTACAGCAGCAATTATTTTTTCTATGATTTCTATATTAGTTTTTATAGGAGGTTATCCGATAAAGTACTTATTAATAATTCTGTTTGCAGGCGCTTTTTTTCTAACATTATTTGTTGTTTCAGCTAAAGCATTTCCTGGTTTATTTCCTAATAGAGTTGATACATGGATGAGTAGGATTGATAATTTCACGGATGGCGAAGAAACCGAAGCAGATTATCAAATTGATAAAGCAAAAATTGCAATTGCTTCAGGTGGTATTACAGGATTAGGTCCGGGAAAAAGTATTCAGAAAAACTTTTTACCGCAATCTTCTTCCGACTTTATTTACGCAATAATTGTGGAAGAATTTGGACTTGTCGGTTCGTTATTTTTAATGTTTTTGTATATGTTACTGCTGTTTAGGTTTGTAATTGTAGCACATAAAGCAGAAACAGTATTTGGAAAATTATTAGTTATAGGAGTAGGACTGCCAATCGTATTTGTAGCGTTGATAAATATGGCGGTTGCTGTAGCAATATTTCCGGTTACAGGCCAAACTTTACCGCTTATTAGTAGTGGGGGTTCATCTATTTGGATGACTTGTATGGCTATTGGAATGGTATTAAGTGTTAGTGCAAAAAGAGAAGTTATAAAAACTGAAGATCATGAAGAAAACCCTTTAGATATATTAAGTGAAGCCATATAAATTTATCATATCAGGTGGAGGAACTGGAGGTCATATCTATCCAGCAGTTGCTATTGCGAATGAGTTGAAATCGCGATATCCAGATGCTGAATTTCTATTTGTTGGAGCCAATGATAGAATGGAAATGGATAAAGTTCCAGAATCGGGCTATGCTATAAAAGGACTTTGGATTTCTGGATTGCAACGAAGCCTCTCTTTAAAAAATTTAATATTTCCTTTAAAACTTATTTTAAGTTTATGGGAATCTAGAAAAATAATAAAATCATTTCAACCAGATGTAGCAATTGGAACTGGAGGATATGCAAGTGCACCATTGATAAAAGTGGCTTCCAATAAAGGGATTCCGTGTTTGATCCAAGAACAAAATTCTCATGCTGGAATCACTAATAAATGGTTAAGTACTAAGGTGAAAAAAATATGCGTTGCTTACGATGGTATGGAACATTATTTTCCTTCTGAAAAAATAAAATTAACTGGTAATCCAGTAAGACAAGATTTGCTGGATGTTTCTAAAAAACGGGAAGAATCTCTTTCGTTTTTTAAGCTAGATTCTCAGAAAAAGACACTCCTAGTTTTAGGAGGAAGTTTAGGTGCAAGAAGAATCAATGCTTTGATCAATTCATCTTTAGATTTTTTCTCAAAATTAAATTTACAAATCATTTGGCAATGCGGTAGTTATTATTTCGAATTTTATAAAGAAAAGGGAGGCGAAAACGTACAGGTTCATGCTTTTTTAAATAGAATGGATTTGGCCTATGCAGCTTCCGATTTTATAATTTCTAGGGCAGGGGCATTGTCCGTTTCAGAATTATGTTTGGTGGGGAAGCCTGTTATATATATTCCTTCACCAAATGTATCAGAAGATCATCAAACAAAAAATGCAAAATCGATTAGTGGTAAAGAAGCTGCAGTTTTAATTGCAGAAAAAGATTTAGAAACACAATTTGAAAATGAATTTTATAGGTTATTTAATTCAGAAGAAATACAATTACAATTATCGAAAAATTGTAAAGCACTAGGGAAACCAAACGCAACAAAAGAAATAGTTGAAGAGATTGAGAAATTATTAAAAGAAACAAAGGTTAATTAATTAAATGAGTAGTATTAAAAACATAGAGAATTTTTATTTTGTAGGTATTGGGGGTATCGGTATGAGTGCATTGGCTCGATACTTTAATTTACAGGGTAAAAAAGTTTTTGGTTATGATAAGACTCCTTCAGAAATTACAAATACGTTGATTCATGAAGGGATTATTATTCAATTTAAAGATGAAGTTTCCTTGATTCCAAAACTAATACAGAAAAATAAAAATACACTTATCGTATGCACACCAGCAATACCCAAAAATAATAAAATTATTTCTTGGTTAAACGCTAAAGAATATAGTATTACAAAGCGTTCAGAATTACTTGGAGAAATATCTAAAAACAGCATTTGTTTAGCGGTTGCTGGAACCCATGGAAAAACTACCACTTCAGCTATTTTAGGTCATTTACTTGCAAGTTGCAATATGCCGGTAACTGCATTTTTAGGAGGTGTGACTGAAAATTACAACTCAAATCTTATTTATAAAGGAAGTGAAATAATGGTAGTAGAAGCGGATGAATTTGATCGCTCTTTTCTCCATTTAAAACCGACCATAGCTTGTATTACCTCAATGGATGCGGATCATTTAGATATTTATGGTACCACTTCAGCATTAGAAAAAACTTTTGTTGAATTTTCAAAATTAGTCCCAGATTCTAATAATTTATTGTTTAAAAAGGGACTTCCATTAGAAGGGAAAACAGTTTCTGCAACTGAAAATGCAGATTTTGAAGCTAGAAATGTTAGGATAGAAGATGGGAGTTATGTTTTTGATTTAAAAACTCCCTCTGAAGAAATTAAAGATTTACGATTCCATTTGCCGGGTCGTCATAATATGTTTAATGCTGTTACCGCTTTAGGTATGGCAATTTTAGTAGGTTCCCCAACCGATTGCCTGCCCAAAGCTTTACAGGATTTTAAAGGAGTAAAAAGAAGATTTTCTTATAAAATAAGAACTGAAAATTTAGTATTAATTGATGATTATGCACATCATCCTACCGAAATCAATGCCCTACATCAAGCGGTTACTGAAATGTATCCTCAAAATAAAAAGTTAATTGTTTTTCAGCCACATTTATTTTCTCGTACCAAGGATTTTGGAAATGAATTTGCAAAAAGTTTATCTTGTTTTGATGAAGTAATATTGTTAGAAATATATCCTGCAAGAGAAGAACCAATTGAAGGAGTTTCATCGCAATGGCTGCTTGATAAAATAGACAATGTGAATAAAAAAATAGTTGCTAAAGAAGATCTTTTAATAGAAGTTAAGAAATCTAATTGCAAAATTAAATTAATGGTAGGTGCTGGAGATATTGGAGTTGAAGTGGAATCTATAACAAAATATTTGAAAGATGAAGATTAACTGGGGCATCATAAAATTTTTAGTTATTGCGAGTTTAATCGTTTTTATGTTTGGTTTCAGTAAGCAAAGAAATGAAGTCAGAAAAATCACTAAAATTGATATAGAATTTAAAGATGAAAATCGATTATTTATCACTGAAAATACGGTTAATAAATTGTTAATACAAAATAAAGACAGTGTTACGAGCATAGGTAAAGAAACTTTAGATTTGAATAAGATGGAAAAAAGATTGTTGGAAAACCCTATGATTAAAACTGCAGATGTTTACATTACAGTTGATGGGGTTTTAGGAGCGAACGTTATACAAAGAAGACCTATAGCTAGAGTTGAGGGAATTCCAAATTTTTATTTAGATGAAGACGGAAAGAACATGCCTTTGTCAACAGTACATTCAGCAAGAGTTCCAATTGTTACTGGAATTTCAGGAAATCAATTCGCAGAAGTAACAGAATTAGTTAAAAAAATAACTAATGATGAATTTATGAAGGAATACGTTATTGGTTTGGATGTTACGCCTGAAGGAGATGTATTTTTAAGGATTCGAAAGAATGAATTTAAAGTGCTTTTTGGAAAATCTAAAGATATAGAAACTAAGTTTCAAAAATTTAAAGCTTTTTATAAACTAACTAAGAAGGATAGTTTACTTGATACGTATAGTTTGATTAATTTAAAATTTAAAGATCAAGTTGTAGCTACAAAAAAGGAAACACATGGAGGATAATAAAATAGCAGTTGGATTAGATATTGGTACTACCAAGATTGTTGCTATGATTGGTAAGTACAATGAATATGGTAAACTCGAAATTTTAGGTCTTGGAAAATCTAAAAGTTTAGGGGTTCATCGTGGTGTTGTAAATAATATAACACAAACTATTCAGTCAATTCAACAAGCAGTTCAAGATGCAGAGACTTCTTCAGGAATGAAAATTTCTGATGTAATAGTTGGAATTGCAGGACAACATATTAGAAGTTTACAACATAGCGATTACATCACTAGAAAAGACAGTGATATTGTAATTGATGAGCTTGATATTGAAAACCTGTGTAATCAAGTTCATAAATTAGTGATGTTACCTGGAGAGGAAATAATTCATGTACTGCCACAAGATTTTAAAGTTGATGGGCAAAATGAAATTACAGAACCGATTGGAATGTATGGAGGAAGATTAGAAGCTAATTTTCATGTAGTAGTGGGCCAAGTGACTTCCATTAGAAATATTGGGAGGTGTATTAAGAGTTCCGGTTTAAGCCTTTCTGGGATCACCTTAGAACCATTAGCTTCTGCAAATGCAGTATTGGGAATTGAAGAAAAAGAGGCAGGTGTTGCATTGATAGATATTGGTGGTGGAACAACAGATTTGGCCATATTTAAAGATGGAATTATTAGACATACTGCAGTAATCCCTTTTGGAGGAAATGTTATAACTGAAGATATTAAAGAGGGTTGCTCCATCATTGAAAAGCAAGCAGAATTGCTTAAAATTAAATTTGGATCAGCTTGGCCAGGAGAAAATAAAGACAATGAAATTGTTTCTATACCTGGATTAAGAGGAAGAGAACCTAAAGAAATTTCGCTTAAAAACCTTTCCAAAATAATTCATGCTAGAGTAATTGAGATCGTTGAACAAGTTTATCTAGAAATTAAAAATTATGGTCACGAAGATCAAAAGAAAAAACTAATAGCGGGGATTGTATTAACAGGAGGAGGAGCTCAATTAAAACATTTAAAACAATTAGTGGAGTATATTACAGGAATGGATACTCGTGTTGGTTTTCCTAATGAACATATGGCAGGCGATAGTGATAGTGAAGTTACAAGCCCGATGTATGCAACTGCAGTTGGATTGGTTTTAAATGGATTGGAGAATAACAAAATAAATGAAGTTGAGGAAGAAGAATTGGAACACCTAACTAATGAAGAAATAGATAAAGAGATTGAAGAAAAACAAAAACCAAAACGGCAAGGATTTTTCGATAAATGGGTAGAAAACCTAAAAGATTTTTTAGATAACGCAGAATAATAAGTATTAAGACATCATAATAAAACAAACTAACACAACCTCACAAAAAATGAAATTATGAGCAGTAACAAACAAATGGACAGTTTTCAGTTCGATATGCCAAAAAACCAATCCAATGTAATCAAAGTCATTGGAGTTGGTGGAGGTGGCAGCAATGCAATCAATCACATGTTTAGTCAAGGAATAAACGGTGTAGATTTTGTTATTTGTAACACAGACTCTCAAGCTTTAGATAGCAGCCCTGTGCCTAATAAAATTCAATTGGGTGTGACATTAACCGAAGGTTTAGGAGCTGGTGCAAACCCTGAAATAGGAGAGCAGTCTGCTGTTGAAAGTATGGAAGATATTAAAGCGATGCTTACAACAAATACTAAAATGTTGTTTATAACAGCTGGAATGGGTGGTGGTACCGGAACAGGTGCAGCACCTATTATTGCTAAAATGGCAAAGGATTTAAATATCCTAACTGTTGGGATTGTAACAATACCTTTTGAGTTTGAAGGTAAAATGAGAAACCAACAAGCAAATATTGGGGTGGAAAGGTTAAGAGATAATGTTGATTCTCTTATAGTAATTAATAACAATAAGTTACGGGATGTTTATGGGAACCTAGGTTTTAAAGCTGGATTCTCTAAAGCAGATGAAGTGTTAGCAACTGCGGCTAGAGGAATTGCAGAAGTAATTACGCATCATTATACACAAAATATTGATTTACGTGACGCGAAAACAGTACTTTCAAATAGTGGAACTGCGATTATGGGTAGTGCTAGTGCAAGCGGAACTAATAGAGCTTCCGAAGCAATTTCAAAAGCATTGGATTCTCCATTATTAAATGACAACAAAATTAAAGGAGCTACAAATGTGTTGTTGTTAATTGTTTCTGGGCTAGAAGAAATTACTATTGATGAGATTGGTGAAATTAGTGACTTTATCCAGAGTGAGGCTGGACATGGTGCTAATATTATTATGGGTGTTGGTGATGATGAATCTTTGGAAGATAGTATTGCTATTACAGTTATTGCTACAGGATTTAATGTAGAACAACAAAATGATATTGTAAATACAGAGTCTAAAAAAGTAATTCATATTCTTGAGGATGAACAGCGAGCAGAACAAGTTTTAGTTTCTGATAAAAATGAAGCTAATATTGGTTTAATTTCTAATGAACCAATTACAAATAAAATGGAAGAGCCAATAATTAGACATTCTCTTTTTGAAGAAGTTAAAGAAGTTGCTATTCCAAAAAAATCCATTCCATTTAAGGATTGCATTGAAACATCTGATTTATTAAAAAACATTGAAGTTAATTGTGAAGAAATTGACATTCATCATTTAGCTGAATTTGAAGAAGCAACTATTAATGAGATTAATGTTGAAGATTTTATTATAGTAGATTCAAAATTAGAAGAAACTATTGAAGATAAATTTACGGAAGTAAATAGAAATATTGAGATTCCTGAGGAACAAATATTAATGTTTGATTTAGAAGTGAACACTGCTTCTGAAGAGACTTTTGAAACAAAAAAACAACATCATAAAGCTGGAAGAAAAGTGGAAACAATGACTTCTAGTATTGAAGAAATTGAAGTGAATGATCATATAGAAGTGGCTCCTATTACCGAAGTTACTAAAGAGCAAACCATCACCTATAGTTTAGATAACTATCAAGAAGTAGAAAATCAATTAAATGAAGCTAAACCATTAACGCTAGAAGATGAAATTAGTGATGAAGAAATTGTTTTCGAAACTAGAATTATAGCTGTTCCGGAACGAATTAATAAAGAAGAAAACGAACCAGAAGATCCTTTAAATACACCAATTTCTAAATTGTTAAGTGAACGTACCGAAATTAGAAAAAGACAAATGAAAGAGTTTAATTATAAGTTTAATAACAAGCCTTCTCATATTGATGAAATTGAAAAGCAACCGGCTTATAAACGTATGGGTATAGAATTAGACGAAACATCAAATCAAGAATCTAACTTGTCAAGAATTTCATTAAATACAGATGATGATAATGAATTAGATTTGCGTTCTAATAATTCTTTTTTACATGACAATGTAGATTAATATAATGGTTCTTTAAACTAAAAGTCTGAGGATAACAATAGTTGTTCTTGGACTTTTTTTATGCTGAAATTTTATGTTTTTGTTTTTTTGAAATAAAGCAAATAATAGAAATTTAACTACCTTTGAAATTATAAAATACAAGAAATTATGAGCTTAGAAAAAAAAATAATGGAAGCAATAAAAACTGCAATGAAAGAAAAAAATCAACAAGCTTTAGCAGCATTACGTGCGGTTAAATCTGAATTGATTTTATTGAAAACTAGCGGGTCTTTATCTGAATTGAATGAAACAGATGAAAATAAAATATTGCAAAAATTAGTAAAACAACGAAAGGATAGCGCTTCCATTTTTTCAGAACAGAATAGAGAAGATTTGGCAATACCAGAATTAGAACAAGCTGAGATTATTTTACGATTTTTACCCAAACAAATGAGTGAAAATGAGGTTGAAATAGTGGTGGCCGAAATAATTAGTAAAACTGGAGCAAACTCTATGAAAGATATGGCTAAGGTTATGGGATTAACTAATAGTCAACTAGCAGGAAAAGCAGATGGTAAAACAATTTCTGGAATTGTAAAAAAATTGCTCTCAAATTAATACAGATATTATTACCTAATGTTTTAGGATTCTCTAAATCTAAAAAAATGAATAAATCGTCAATAAAAAAAATAAAGCCACTAGGCTTTCCTTGGGAAACTCAAGATCCATTTTTATTTTGTGCTTATCATAGAGATGAATACCCAATGGGAAACTCTGAAATGGGGGTAAATCCTGAAGAGTTAAAAGGTAGAAATATTGGTCAAGATTTTGTTATAAAAAACGGTTGGAGAATGTATCATGGTAGTAATATTCCAGGTTTCCCTTATCATCCGCACAGAGGATTTGAAACCATTACCATTAATAAAGAAGGCGTTGTAGATCATTCTGACTCTCTTGGTGCTGCTGGTCGGTTTATGGCAGGTGATGTCCAATGGATGACTGCAGGAAAAGGCATTCAACATTCTGAGATGTTTCCTCTAATCAATGAAGATAAAGGAAATCCTTTGGAAATTTTCCAAATATGGTTGAACCTACCTAAGGTCTCAAAAATGGTAGAACCACATTTCAAAATGTTATGGAACGAGGACGTTCCTGTAATAAATTACAAAGATGAATCAAATAAAATAACTTCAATTGAGGTTATTGCAGGGAAAATAAATACAATTACTGCTTTAACACCTAATCCTGATTCTTGGGCAGCAAACCTAAACAATTCAGTAGGTGTATACACTGTAAAGATGGATGCTGGTGCCAATTGGATTTTACCTAAAACAAATAGTGATGCAAATCGTTCTGTTTTCTTTTATAAAGGAGATACTATTAAATTAGAAGGTAAAACAATTCTAGCTAACCACGTTTTAGAACTTGAAGCAGGAGAGAACATAGAATTTCAAAATGGAAATGCGGAAACCTACTTTTTAATTCTTGAAGGTAAACCAATTGGAGAGCCAGTAGCACAACACGGTCCTTTTGTAATGAATACTCAGGAAGAAATTAGAGAAGCTATGAGCGATTATGGTAAAACTCAATTTGGTGGATGGCCATGGACTAAAAAAGAAGTGGTTCATGCTAGAGATAAAGGTAGATTTGCCCTACATAGTAATGGGAAAGAAGAAATTAAAAATAGATAAATAGTTATGAGTAAACCTAAAATAACTCAATTTTAAATATAACATAAAACCACGTCCAATAGAACGTGGTTTTGTGAGTGTTGTGACCTCGAGAGGATTCGAACCTCCAACCCTCAGAGCCGAAATCTGATATTCTATCCAGTTGAACTACGAAGCCGTTTTGAGATTTTAAAAATACTACTAATATTAAAGATGTACTGTAAAAATCATCAAGGAATATGTATTTTTATTCCACACTTAAAACCAAATCATCTTGCATCACCATTTCATCTTTCTTAAGGGTTATGGATTTAACTTTACAATCTCGAATTGCAGTTACCGTTGTTTCCATTTTCATGGCTTCAATAATAAATAGTGGATCATTTTCTTTTATTTCTTGTCCCTTTTTAACAAGTACTTTATAAAGCAAACCTTGTAGTGGAGAGCCAATTTCATCGATGTTGTTTTCATCAGCTTTTATATTTTCTACTTTGCTGATATTTAATTTTTTATCCAGTACTTCTATCATTTTATTTTCACCGTTTATTTTAAAAAATACGGTTCTAATTCCATCCTCATTTGGATTACTCACCGATAATAATTTTACGGTGATTACTTTTCCAGGTTCTAATTCAATAAGAGTTTCCTCTTGGACTTTCATTCCGTAAAAGAAATTGAGTGTAGGGAGAATCGCTAGATTACCATACTTTTTATAATTTTCATGAGCTTGGTCAAAGACTCTTGGATATAATAGGTATGATAAAAAATCTTCAAACTCTATAGCTCTGCTGAAACCTTTTTGATATTTCTTTTTGAAAACCTCTAAAGCAACATCAAAATCAATGGGTTCTAGATACGCATTTGGTCTGTTTTTAAAAGGCTTCTGATTTTTTAAAATTATTTTCTGAAGCTTTTTTGGGAAGCCGCCAACGGGTTGTCCTAAATCTCCTTTAAAAAAATCAATTACCGAATCTGGAAATGAAATTTCTTCCCCGTTTTCCATTACACCTTTAGGGGTTAAATTATTAGTCACCATAAAAATAGCCATATCTCCTACTACTTTTGACGAAGGGGTTACTTTTACTAGATTTCCAAACATGGTATTGACTTCAGTATACATTTTTTTTACTTCATCAAAACGTCCTCCTAGCCCTAATGCAGCTGCTTGTGGACGTAGATTAGAATATTGTCCGCCTGGTATTTCATGTTGGTATACCTCGGCTGTTCCAGATTTTAAACCAGATTCAAAGGGATAATAATACTCCCTAATATCTTCCCAGTAATTGGAGAATTGGTTTAGCTTATTCATATCAAATTCATGAGCCCTTTCATGATACCTCATCATTTCCACAATCGAATTAAAATTTGGTTGTGATGTAAGTCCAGACAAGCCTCCAAGTGCTACATCAATAACATCTACATTTGCTTCAATTGCTTTTAAATAGGTTGCAGATTGAAGTGAAGAGGTGTCGTGAGTATGTAAATGAATAGGAAGCTTTACCGTATCTCTTAGGGCTCCAATTAATTCGGTTGCAGCATAAGGTGTTAATAAACCTGCCATATCCTTTAAAGCTATAATATGAGCTCCAGCATTTTCTAAATCTTTTGCTAATTGAGTGTAATAGTTGAGGTTGTATTTTGTTTGACTTGTATCTAGAATATTTCCGGTATAACTTATGGCTGCTTCAGCTAAAGCTCCATTGGTATTTCGTACATACTTGATACTAGGTTCCATTGCTTTTACCCAGTTTAGAGAATCGAAAATTCTAAAAATATCAATCCCATTTTCCCAAGACTTATCCACAAATTTCTCAATTAAATTGTCGGGATAAGCTTTATAGCCTACTGCGTTAGAACCACGCAATAACATCTGGAATAAGATGTTTGGCATTGCATTTCTCAAATCTCGCAATCGCGACCAAGGACTTTCATGAAGAAAACGCAAACAAACATCAAAAGTCGCACCGCCCCACATTTCTATGCTAAATGTATTGGCATGATTTTTCGCAAAACTTTCGGCAACTTTCAGCATATCATACGTACGCATGCGGGTCGCTAATAAGGATTGATGAGCATCTCTAATTGTAGTATCTGTATAGTGTATTTTCTTTTCGTCTCGCAACCATTTGCTAAAGCTATCGGGACCTAATTCTGTAAGTAAATCCTTGGTGCCTTTTGGATATTTTGAAAATTGATTGAAATCAGGGATTTTGGCATTTCTAAAAACTTTGGAAGTTTCTATAAACTTAACGTCTGAATTTCCATTTACAATTACTTCTCCTAAATAATTTAATATTTTTGAAGAACGATCTTGTGAAAGTTTAATTTTAAAAAGCTCAGGGGTTTTTTGAATAAAATTAACAGTCGCCTTTCCTTCCTTAAAATCAGGATGTTGAATAACATTTTGCAAAAAATAAATATTGGTTTTTACCCCCCTAATCCTGAATTCTTTTAAAGCTCTTACCATTTTACGAACAGCGCCATCTAACGTTCTACCGTGTGCAGAAACTTTTACCAACATGGAATCGAAAAAAGGACTCACCTTATACGATTGATAAATACTCCCAGCATCTAATCGTATGCCCATACCTGAAGCAGAACGATACGTTGTGATGGTACCGTAATCTGGAGTAAAATTGTTTTCTGGATCTTCGGTTGTTAGCCTACATTGTAATGCAAAACCATAGGTAACTATTGATTCCTGGTCATTAATTTTAATTTGAGTATCCGATAATTTATAACCACCAGCCACGAATATTTGAGTTTTCACCAAATCAATTCCGGTTACCATTTCAGTAACGGTATGTTCTACTTGTATACGTGGGTTGACTTCAATAAAATAAACTTGGTCTGTTTTATCCACTAAAAATTCTACCGTACCGATATTATTATAACTTACTTGTTTGGCGATTGCCAATGCGTATTTATAGAGGTTTTGCTTTACCTCTTCAGAGATATTAAAGGAAGGGGCGATTTCTACTACTTTTTGATGACGTCGCTGTACTGAGCAATCCCGTTCGTATAAGTGTCGGATGTTTCCGTGATTGTCTGCTACAATCTGAACCTCAATATGTTTAGGGTCTTCTACATATTTTTCTAAAAACATAGTATCGTCACCAAAAGCATTTAGTGATTCGTTTTTAGCAGCATCAAAATTTTGTTTTAAATCATTAGCATTTCTTACAATACGCATTCCTCTTCCGCCGCCACCAGAGGCTGCTTTTAGCATTAATGGGTATCCTATTTCGGAAGCTTCAGAAAGGGCAATTTTTAATGAGGAGAGCTTTTTTTTATTTCCTTCGATTACAGGAACATTGCATTTTTCGGCATTTTTCTTTGCGGTTATTTTATCTCCTAAAGCATCCATTACTTCCGGATTAGGGCCGATAAAAATAATTCCGTTTTTGGCACATTGTCTTGCGAAATCAGAATTTTCTGAAAGAAAACCATAACCAGGATGTATGGCATCTACGTTTTTAGATTTTGCTAAGCCAATAATTTCATCTATGTCTAAATATGGTTTTAAAGGTTGGTTGTTTTCTCCAATTTGATAAGATTCGTCTGCTTTATAACGATGTTGTGAGTAGCGATCTTCATAAGTGAAAATTGCGACCGTTTTTACATTTATTTCAGTACAAGCTCGCAGCACTCTAATGGCAATTTCACCACGATTAGCAACTAATATTTTTTTTATTTTCATGACTTTTAATTCGAAATAAGATGACTTTTTAATTGATAATATATGGATTTTCGGTCTTGTAATTTCTGATAATAAAATCTAATGTACTTTTTAATACTTCTCCCATATTGGTAGCTTTTTTAAAATTTAAATCACCTGTAAGTTTAAATAAATCACCTTTTAATTGATTTGTTTTTTCTAAGGTAGAAATCTTATCTGTCTGCATACAATTTAGAAGATGTTTTAATCTGTAAGCGCTACTAATAGCTCTTTTTGCTAATAAGGAACGCTCTTCTTTTTCGTATTGATCTATGGATCCTTTTTGAAGTAATTCTAATGACATTTCTACTAAAGTGTTGTTTTCTTTTAAAAACTGAGGTTTATATACCTTAATATTTCCTTCAAAACTTTGTTGGTCAAAATCTATGGCTCTTAATCTATATTGAATTCTGTCAAAATCGTGGGTTAGCACGACTACATAATTATATGCTCTCATGTCACCTAATAATCTAACAAAGCAACGTTCATTAAATTTTACAAATTCTTTTGCCAAGGCTTTTTTATCTTGAAGGGAGCAGCTTTCTAAATTATCTTCTATAAAAACATCACAAGGTATTCCTGAAATATGATCTTCTATTATCGTGTCTTTAAAAACTAAAAAATCTATGTGGTTGGGTGATAATAAATGTTCTAATTCTAATCCATAAACTCTAGAAGCATCTGCACGTTTTAAATAGTAAAAAGTGTAGTTATCATTTAATATGTTTCTAATTTTTATTCTGAAGGGTTTTGTGTTTCCGAAAGTGCAATAATCGATGCTATCAACACTAAGAAATGGTAATGTTGAGTCGTTTCCATCTGCAAATAAAATGGTATATATTTTTTTAAGACCTAATTCAATTTCTTCTCTATCATTTTCTGAAAAATAAGTAGATAACCATAAGGTGTCATCTCCGTTTTTATCATAAATTGAAACAGCACCTTGAAAGCGCAACAAATCATCATAAAAAATAGGGATTTTTATAGTTCTCCCGTTTTTTATTAAATAATTAGTTAAGTCCTTAGATATTGGGAATACAGGTTTCTTTTTAGATATTAATTTTTCATTCATAATCAAAAAACAATATGTTTAAAGGTAAAAAAAATTACAAGCAAAACTAATAGTATTCTTTTATTTACTTAAAAAATATTGTATGTATTATAATACACGTAATAATTTATGATCAATTAATTTTTTTAGCTCTAGGAAAAAGAGTTTAATTTGTGCGTTTTTATTTTAGGATGTTGTTTAATGCTACGATGGTTTCAGTTGGATTTTCTGAACGAAAAATATAACTACCCGCAACAAGTATATCTGCTCCTGCTTCCGCTAATTGTTTAGCGTTTTTATTAGTAACTCCTCCATCTATTTGGATAAGAGTGGAGGCATTTTTTTTAGTAATCATTTCCTTAAGTTTTTCAACTTTAGAATAGGTGTTTTCAATAAAACTCTGACCACCAAAACCTGGATTCACACTCATAATACAGACTAAATCAATATCATTGATAGTGTCTTCTAGTAAGTTAATATTGCTGTGTGGATTTAACGCAACACCAGCTTTCATACCCTCCGCTTTTATTGCTTGTAATGTTCTATGTAAATGGGAGCAAGCTTCATAATGTACCGTTAAATAATCAATTCCTAAATCGGCAAATGTTTTTATATAACGATCGGGATCAATAATCATTAAATGTGCATCTAAGGTCTTTGTTGCGTGTTTTGCAATAGCATTAATAATTGGCATCCCAAACGAGATGTTAGGCACAAAAACACCGTCCATTACATCTAAATGAAACCAATGAGCGTCACTTTGGTTGATCATTTCAATATCACGTTGTAAGTTTCCAAAATCAGCAGCTAAAATAGATGGGGCAATTAATGTTTTACTCATAATTTAGTTTAGAATATTATTTCTTTAATGATTCAAATATTTCAAGTCAAAAGTACAAATAAAAAAAATGAGTTTCTGAAAACTAAAAAAATATAATAAGTGTTATTAATTAAATGATAGATAAAAAAAACCTCCGGTAATCAGCCGAAGGTTAATTATAATCATAAACAATAACAGTATGAAATTCTATTTTCATGAGATATACTGTAGTTGTAGTTAGGTGTTTATCCCAAATATGTTTTTAATATTTTAGATCTTGTTGTATGCTTTAATCGTCTAATTGCTTTTTCTTTAATTTGTCTTACACGTTCACGAGTAAGGTCAAAAGTTTCGCCAATTTCTTCAAGAGTCATAGGATGTTGATCACCTAAACCAAAATACAAACGAACTACATCAGCCTCACGAGGAGTTAATGTTTCTAGTGCTCTTTCAATTTCTGTACGCAAGGATTCGTGTAAAAGTTTACGATCTGGATTTGGAGATTCTCCACTGCACAATACATCATATAAGTTAGAATCTTCTCCTTCAACTAATGGAGCATCCATTGATACGTGACGTCCAGTGTTTTTCATAGACTCTTTTACGTCATTAATTGTCATATCCAATTCTTTTGCAATTTCTTCTGCAGAAGGTGGGCGTTCATGAGCTTGCTCTAAATAGGCAAACATCTTGTTGATTTTATTAATACTACCAATTTTATTTAAAGGTAAACGTACAATACGAGATTGTTCTGCCAATGCTTGTAAGATAGATTGACGAATCCACCATACCGCATAAGAGATAAACTTAAATCCACGAGTTTCATCAAAACGCTGAGCAGCTTTTATAAGCCCTAAATTACCTTCATTAATAAGATCTGGAAGGGTTAATCCTTGGTTTTGGTATTGCTTAGCTACCGATACAACAAAACGTAAATTAGCTTTTGTCAATTTCTCTAAAGCAAGTTGATCTCCTGCTTTAATACGTTGTGCTAATTCAACTTCTTCGTCTGCGGTAATTAAGTCAACTTTTCCAATTTCTTGTAGATATTTATCTAAGGATGCAGTTTCACGGTTGGTAACCTGCTTGGTAATTTTAAGTTGTCTCATCTAGTCTATTTAAATTAAGTATTTTTCTTGCTTATTGTGTTATACGTAATAGAGATGCAAAAAGTTACAAAAGGTTGTAATTTTTATTAAACTATTTTAAAATGAATAAAAAAACCTCCAAAATGATTTCTCAAATTGAAGGTTTTAATGTGTTTAAAAATAAATAAATTATCTTCTATTGTCTCTTCCTCGGTTATCTCTTCCTCGGTCATTTCTGTCATTACGTTCACGTGGTGGACGTTCAACAAATCCTTCTGGTTTTGGTAAAATAGCTTTACGAGATACTTTTTCTTTACGAGTACGTTTATCTATACCGAAATACTTCACGTCAAAAACATCTCCCATATTAACTACGTCAGAGACATTTTCAGTGCGTTCCCAAGCTAATTCAGAAACGTGTAATAAGACTTCGTTTCCTGGTGCATCCAAATATTCAACAACTGCTCCAAAGTCTAGCATCTTAATTACTTTCACTTCGTACACACTATCAACTACGGGTTTAAATAATATAGAATCTATTTTTGCCATTACAGCATCTATACCTTCTCTTCCAACACCTAATATTTCAACAATACCTTCTTCAGTTACTGGATCTTCATTAATAACAATAGTAGTCTCAGTTTCTTTTTGCATTTCCTGAATTACTTTTCCACCAGGTCCAATTAAGGCTCCAATAAATTCGTTAGGAACACGTCTTGTTACCATTGTAGGAGCATGATCTTTAACATCTGCATTTGGTGTAGCAATGGTATCAGTTAATTTCTCTAAGATATGTAAACGACCATTACGAGCTTGTTTTAGTGCATTCACCAAAATCTCATATGATAATCCTTTTACTTTAATATCCATTTGGCAAGCTGTGATACCGTCTGCAGTACCCGTTACTTTAAAATCCATATCTCCTAAATGATCTTCGTCACCTAAAATATCAGATAATACAGCATAGTTTCCAGATTCTGCATCAGAAATTAATCCCATTGCAATACCAGAAACTGGTTTTATCATTTGCACACCAGCATCCATCAATGCCATGGTACCTGAACAAACTGTTGCCATAGAAGACGAACCGTTAGATTCTAATACTTCAGATACAATTCTTACTGTATAAGGACAATCTGCAGGAATCATTCCTTTTAAAGCACGTTGTGCTAAGTTACCGTGTCCAACTTCTCTACGGGATGTTCCACGAATAGGTCTTGCTTCTCCTGTACAAAAAGGAGGGAAGTTATAATGTAAATAGAAATTTTCTTCACCTTCATGAGATGGCATATCTATTTTGTTTGCATCTCTAGACGTTCCTAAGGTAACAGTAGCTAAAGCTTGAGTTTCTCCACGAGTAAAGATTGAAGAACCATGAGTCGATGGTAAATAATCAACTTCACACCAGATTGGTCTAATCTCGTCAGTCTTACGACCATCTAAACGCAAACCTTCATTTAAGGTTAAATCTCTAATCGCCGCTTTTTCAGCTTTGCGGTAATAATCAGAAACTAAACCACCATAATCTGCTAATTCTTCTTCAGAAAACGTTGCTTTAATATCTTCTTTTATTTGTTTAAATGCAGCAGTTCTTTCATGTTTACCAGATCCAGCTTTTGCAATAGCATACACTTTATCATAAGCCATATCATGAACTTTCTTGACTAAATCCTCTTCTACTCTTTCACCTTCATATTCACGAACTTCTTTCTTTCCGAATGCTTCAGCAAGTCTAATTTGAGCAGCACATTGAACTTTAATAGCTTCGTGTGCAAACTTAATGGCATCCGCCATTTCGTCTTCAGAAATCTCATCCATTTCACCTTCTACCATCATTACTGAATCAGCAGAAGCACCAATCATCATATCTAAATCAGATTCTAATAATTGAGCACGTGTTGGGTTGATTACAAATTCTCCATTTACACGACCTACTCTAGCTTCAGAGATAGCACATTCAAAAGGGAAATCTGATAATTGAATAGCAGCAGAAGCAGCTAATCCTGCCATTGCATCTGGCATAACGTCATCGTCATGAGACATTAATTGAATCATCACTTGTGTTTCTGCGGTATAATCTTTTGGGAATAATGGACGTAATACACGATCCACTAAACGCATGGTTAATACTTCGCCATCACTTGGTCTTGCTTCTCTTTTGAAGAAACCTCCTGGGTAACGACCAGCAGCAGCAAATTTCTCTCTGTAATCTACCGTTAACGGAAGAAAATTAAGATCTTTCTGTTCGTAATTGGAAACTACTGTACATAATAACATACATTTTCCAGATTGCACAACAACGCTACCATGAGCTTGTTTTGCTAATTTTCCGGTTTCGATAGAAATTTCTCTACCATCACCAAGGTCAATGACCTCTCTAAATACTTTTGGAATCATAATTTTTTTAATTGTGCACTATAAAATATAGTGCAGTTAACAATGGTCGATATTCGCATCTACGAATACAGTTGTTGTGCTGTGTGTAGTTGACCAATGAAAAACCTACTGGTAGCTTTTCTGTGTAAATACCTGCTAATGCAAGTACTTTAAAATTTAGTGTAAAATTTTTATTTTACACTTTCTCCGTTAATGTGGAGATGCCTGATTAATCAGGTATTAAAAAAGGGAGCACAAGGCTCCCAATACTATTACTTACGTAAACTCAATTCTTTAACAATTGCACGATATCTCATAATATCTTTTTTCATAAGATAATTTAAAAGAGATCGTCTTTTACCTACTAACATTACCAAAGAACGTTCTGTGTTGTAATCCTTGTGGTTTTTTCTTAGGTGTTGAGTTAAATGCTCGATACGGTACGTGAATAAAGCGATTTGCCCTTCAGCAGATCCAGAGTCTTTTTCAGACTTACCGTGTTTTTTGAAAATTTTTCCTTTTTCTTCTGGTGATAAATACATGCCAATATTAGTTTAATGATTTTTATGTACAGATTACCGCTATGGTAATCAGGCGGCAAAGATATTGCTTTTCTATAATATACCTAATAGAATTACTGCTTTATTTTAATAGACAAAAAGTAATTTTATTTTGTTATTGAGAGTCATAAGTTTCTATACGGTAGTTTTTAAGAATAATAAATCAATAAACATTAATAAAACCTGTATTACAACTAACTAACTTTATGCTATATTTTCTCTAAGTGGACGATTTAATATCTGTCTCTTATACACATCTGACGCTGCCGACGATCTACTCTGTGT